>LNFM01001644.1_pt1 | contig 95822 bp, 84 predicted proteins | sample 596031 | NCBI WGS metagenome assembly LNFM01 (sample SAMN04254537, study PRJNA301005) | activated carbon metagenome | isolation source: dual media filters at the Ann Arbor, Michigan drinking water treatment plant | place: USA: Ann Arbor
AATCAAGCCATGCCCTGGTGGCGCAGCAAAGCGTCGATGCTGGGTTCTCGGCCGCGGAAGGCTTTGAAAGATTCCATCGCCGGACGGCTGCCACCAGCCTCCAGGATGGTTTGACGGTAGCGCCGACCGGTGGACACATTCAGCGTGCTCTGGCCCAGCGCGTGAGCCGCCTCTTCGAAGGCTGCATAAGCGTCGGCAGACAGCACCTCGGCCCACTTGTAGCTGTAATAGCCGGCCGAATAACCACCGGCAAAAATATGGCTGAAGGTGTGGGGAGTGCGGCTGTAGGGCGGTGAGCTCAGCACGGCCACCTCGCTGCGCACCTGTTGCTGGAGCGCGAGGATGGTCTGCCCGCTGGTGGCGGGCGGGGTCTGGCTGTGCAGCAGCATGTCGAACAGCGCGAACTCCACCTGGCGCAGGGTCTGCAGGCCGCTCTGGTAGTTCTTGGCCGCCAGCATCTTGTCGAACAGCGCGCGCGGCAGCGGTTCGCCGGTGTCGACATGGGCGGTCATGTGCTTGAGCACGTCCCATTCCCAGCAGAAGTTTTCCATGAACTGGCTGGGCAGTTCCACCGCATCCCATTCGACACCGCTGATGCCCGAAACATCGCGCTCGTTCACCTGCGTCAGCATGTGGTGCAGGCCGTGACCGAACTCGTGGAAGAGCGTGATCACGTCGTCGTGGGTCAGCAGGGGCGGCTTGCCGTTCACACCTTCGGCGAAGTTGCACACCAGGTGCGCCACCGGCGTCTGCAGTGCCCCTGTGTCCGGGCGCAGCCAGCGGGCGCGCACGTCGTCCATCCAGGCGCCGCCACGTTTGCCGGTGCGGGCAGCCGGGTCGAGGTAGAACTGGCCGACGAGCTGGGCACCGGCGGGGGTGCTGCGTTCGATGCGGTAGAACTCCACCGACGGGTGCCAGACAGTCGCGCTGTCGCGGCGGATCGCCACCTCGAACAGGGTTTCGACGATCTGGAACAGACCGGCGAGCACCTTGGGGGCGGTGAAATAGGGTTTGACCTCCTGCTCGCTGAAGGCGTAGCGCGCTTCCTTGAGTTTTTCACCGATGTAGGGCCAGTCCCAGGCTTGCGGGTCTTGCAGGCCCAGCTGCTGGGCGGCGAAGGCGCGCAGGTCGGCCAGATCCTGCTCGGCGTATGGGCGGGCCTTGTGGCCCAGGTCGCGCAGGAACGTGATCACCTGTTCGGGCGATTCGGCCATCTTGGGCACCAGGGACACGTCGGCAAAGTGGCGGTAGCCCAGCAGCTGGGCCTCTTCGTGTCGCAGCGCCAGCAGCTCGCCCATGATGGCGGTGTTGTCGAACTTCACCGCCTCGCCTTCGGCCTGATCGCTGGCCCGCGTCACGTAGGCCTTGTAGAGCGTCTGCCGCAGCGCGCTGCTATGAGCGAACTGCATCACCGGCAGGTAACACGGCATCTTGAGCGTGAGTTTGTGGCCGGTCTTGCCCTCGGCCTGGGCCGCGGCGGCCGTGGCTTGCAGCACGTCGTCGGGCACACCCGCCAGCTGCTCGGCGTCCACCAGCAGCGAGAAAGCGTCGGTGGCATCGAGCGCGTTCTCGCTGAACTTCTGCGCCAGCTCGGCGTGTCGCTCCTGAATTTGCGCAAATCGCTCTTTGGCCGCGCCCTGAAGGTCGGCGCCACCGAGCACAAAGCCGCGCATCGCGTTCTTGTGGGCCTGCGCCTGCTCGGGCGTGAGGCTGGCCGCATCCATGGCCTTGTATTTGGCGTACAGGCGCTCGTCGGCGCCCAGACGGGTCCAGAACTCGGTGACCTTGGGCAGGGACTCGTTGTAGGCCGCGCGCAGCTCGGGCGTGTCGGCGACGCTGTTGAGGTGGCTGACCGCGCCCCAGGCGCGCCCCAGCCGCTCGGTGGACACGTCCAGGGTGCGAGCCAGTTCGGCCCAGACCGCCGGGAAATCCGGATCGGTGGCCCGTTCGAGGGCGGCATTGGCGTCGGCCAGCAGCACTTCCACGGCCGGGGCCACGTGGCCTGGCGCAATGGCCTCGAACTGCGGCAGGTCGGTGAAGTCGAGCAGGGGATTGGCGTTGCGGTGGTTCATGCGGTCTCAGATGGTGCGCGATGGGGTGAAGTTCAAGCCGCGCTGGCGATCCAGAGGCCAGCCGCAGCGCTGGCGTGACCTATTGAGCGCTTTTCTTGATGCTTTTCTTGAGAACTTTGGCGCGCTTGACCTGGCCACCGGGCGTCAGGCGCTGATTGCCGAGCACGCGCACGACCTTGACTTCGGGACGCTGCCCGCCGCGTTTGCTGAACTTCAGCACCTTGACGTCCTTCGGGCCGGGCATGCGTTCTTCGTCGACCGCCTTGGCCTTTTCGGGCATCGGGCGCCACAGGACCAGCAGCTTGCCAATGTGCTGGATCGGTGCGGCACCCAGCTCGTCGGCCAGGGTCTGCAGCATGGCTTCGCGGGCGGTGCGATCGTCGCTGAACACCCGGACCTTGATCAGGCCATGGGCTTTGAGGGCGCCCTCCACTTCTTTCTTGACGGCGGCGGTGAGCCCGTCCCCGCCGACGAGGACGACCGGGTCGAGGTGGTGGGCATCAGCGCGGTGGACTTTGCGCTGGGCGGGAGTGAGTGTGATCTGGGGCATGGGACAATTATCGTTTACACGAGACCCGGGCGTCCCTCATGGGCATGAAAGTCAAGACTCAGAGCAAGAAGGTCAACAAGGCCTGGCTCAACCAGCACGTCAACGACCCTTATGTGCGGCTGGCGCAAAAGGACGGTTACCGTGCCCGGGCGGCGTACAAGCTCAAGGAGATCGACGAGACGCTGGGCCTCATCCGGCCTGGTGATGCGGTGGTGGACCTGGGTTCCACGCCAGGTGCCTGGAGCCAGTATGTCCGCCGCAGGCTCAGCCCCCATGGCGCAGCGGTGGGCGAGCTGCATGGTCAGATCATCGCGCTGGACATGCTGCCCATGGACCCGGTGGAGGGCGTGCACTTCATCCAGGGCGACTTCCAGGAACCCGCGGTGCTGGCCGAACTGGAGCAGGCACTGCTGGACCGCCATGTGGATGCGGTCGATCTGGTGGTGTCGGACATGGCGCCCAACCTCTCGGGCATCGGTTCGGCCGACGCTGCGCGGATCTCCACCCTGGTGGAGCTGGCCGTGGATTTCGCCAAGGGCCACCTCAAGCCCGACGGCGCCCTGGTGGTGAAACTTTTCCATGGCGGGGCCTACGACCCCATGGTGGCGCTGTTCCGGCAGACCTTCAAAGTGGTCAAGCCCATCAAGCCCAAAGCCTCCCGCGACAAATCGTCTGAAACCTTTCTGGTGGGTTTGGGTCTGAAACAGGCGTCTCCAAAATGAGTCGCTGAAGTTCCCCGCGCGGGATGCCGAAATCACCCCCATGTTCCCCGTCGACAACGTACAAGACATGGATCAAGGGCAGGGCTTCTTGAAAGTCCTAAAATGGGGCCCACATGCCTATATCTGACAACTTTGCAGCCAGGAGCCGCACTTGAACAACCAGTGGTTCTCGAAAATCGCCGTGTGGATGGTCATCGCCATGGTGCTTTTCACCGTTTTCAAGCAGTTCGACGGTCGCACCTCCGCGGCGGCCGGCACCGTCGGGTACTCCGAATTCCTTGATCTGGTGAAGTCGGGTGGGCTCAAGTCCGCCACCATCCAGGAAGGGCAGGGCGGTACCGAGATCGTCGCCATCACCCAGGACGATCGCCGTGTCCGCACGACCGCGACCTACCTGGACCGTGGCCTGGTCGGTGACCTGATCAACAACAACGTCAAGTTCGACGTGCGCCCGCGCGAAGAGGGCTCGTTGCTGATGACGCTGCTGGTGAGCTGGGGGCCGATGCTCCTGTTGATCGGCGTGTGGATCTATTTCATGCGCCAGATGCAGGGCGGCGGCAAGGGCGGTGCCTTCAGCTTCGGCAAGAGCAAGGCACGCATGCTCGACGAAAACAACAACACCGTGACCTTCGCCGATGTGGCGGGTTGCGACGAGGCCAAGGAAGAGGTCAAGGAAGTCGTCGATTTCCTGAAGGATCCGGCCAAGTTCCAGAAGCTCGGTGGCCGCATCCCGCGCGGCCTGCTGCTGGTCGGCCCTCCGGGCACCGGCAAGACGCTGCTGGCCAAGGGCATTGCTGGTGAGGCCAAGGTGCCGTTCTTCAGCATCTCGGGTTCCGACTTTGTGGAAATGTTCGTCGGCGTGGGCGCGGCCCGCGTGCGCGACATGTTCGAGAACGCCAAGAAGAACGCACCCTGCATCATCTTCATCGACGAGATCGACGCGGTCGGTCGCCAGCGCGGTGCTGGCTTGGGCGGTGGCAACGACGAACGCGAGCAGACCCTCAACCAGATGCTGGTCGAGATGGATGGTTTCGAGACCAACCTGGGTGTGATCGTGGTGGCCGCCACCAACCGCCCGGACATCCTGGACGCCGCACTGCTGCGCCCGGGCCGCTTCGACCGCCAGGTCTACGTGACGCTGCCGGACATCCGTGGCCGCGAACAGATCCTGAACGTGCACATGCGCAAGGTGCCCCTGGGCACCGACGTCAACCCGAGCGTGATTGCCCGCGGCACGCCCGGCATGAGCGGTGCCGACCTGGCCAACCTGTGCAACGAAGCCGCCCTGATGGCCGCCCGCCGCAACGCGCGTGTGGTCGAAATGCAGGACTTCGAGAAGGCCAAAGACAAGATCTTCATGGGCCCCGAGCGCAAGAGCATGGTGATGCCCGAGGAAGAGCGCCGCAACACGGCCTACCACGAGTCCGGTCACGCACTCATCGGCAAGCTGCTGCCCAAGTGCGACCCGGTGCACAAGGTCACCATCATCCCGCGCGGCCGCGCGCTGGGCGTGACCATGAGCCTGCCGGCGCAAGACCGCTACAGCTACGACAAGGACTACATGCTGAACCAGATCAGCATGCTGTTCGGTGGCCGCATCGCCGAAGAAGTGTTCATGAACCAGATGACCATCGCCCGTGACATGGTGATGCGCTACGGCATGACCGACGCGTTGGGCCCGATGGTGTACGCCGAAAACGAGGGCGAGGTGTTCCTCGGCCGTTCGGTGACCAAAACCACCAACATGAGCGAACAGACCATGCAGAAGGTGGACGGCGAGGTTCGCCGCATCATCGATCAGCAGTACAAGCTCGCCCGGGACCTGATCGAAGGCCACAGCGACCAGATGCACGCCATGGCCAAGGCCTTGCTCGAATGGGAAACCATCGACGCCGACCAGATCGATGACATCATGGCCGGCAAGCCGCCCCGTCCCCCGAAGGACTGGACACCGCGCAATCCGTCTGTGGGCGGTGGTGGCAGCGGCGGCACGCCCGCCGTCAGCACCGATCCGGCGCCCACCGCCGCTTGATCTTTCGCTGTTGATTCGTCGACGGGGCCTTCTGGCCCCGTTCTTCTTTCCGGGCCTCGACATGCATTGGCAAACCACACGCTTCCAGATCGATCTCACCCAGCCCAGGGTGATGGGCATCGTCAACGTCACGCCCGATTCGTTTTCTGATGGCGGTGTGCACGCCTCTGCCGCCGCGGCACTGCGGCATGCCGAACAGATGCTCAAGGACGGCGCGGACATCCTGGACATCGGTGGTGAGTCGACGCGGCCCGGCAGCCCTGCCGTGGCGCTGCAGGAGGAACTGGCCCGTGTGATGCCGGTGCTGCGCGAAGCGGTGAAGCTGCAAGTGCCGATCTCGGTGGACACCTACAAGCCCGAAGTGATGCGCGCCGCACTGGACATGGGTGCCGACATCGTCAATGACATCTGGGCGTTGCGCCGAGGTGACGCCCTTCAGGTGGTGGCGTCCCATCCGCTGTGCGGTATCTGCCTGATGCACATGCACCGCGAACCGCAGACGATGCAGGTGGCGCCCATGGAAGGTGATGTGCTGGCGCCGGTGGCCGCCTTTCTGGGGGAGCGCGCGGCTGCGCTGAGGGCCCTGGGTGTCGCGCCGGACCGCATCGTGCTCGATCCGGGCATCGGCTTTGGCAAGTCCGTGGCACAGAACTTCAGCTTGCTGGACCGTCAAACCGAACTCCTGGACCTGGGCTTTCCGTTGCTGGCGGGCTGGTCGCGCAAGTCCTCACTGGGTGCGGTCACCGGGCGCGAGCTGCCGGCAGACCGGGTTGCGGCGAGTGTGGCGGCCGCCGTGCTGGCGGTGGACCGGGGTGCGCGTGTGGTGCGCGTGCACGACGTGGGTGAAACCGTTGACGCGCTCCGGGTCTGGCAGGCCATGGGCTTCAGCTGAGGCCCAGAACAGGCACCGATAATGTGTGTGGCACCCGCAACAGGTGTCTTTGACGATCCGGCCAGCGGCCTGGCCAGCAGAACAACACCAGAGGAGCTTCTCCCATGACCCGCAGATATTTCGGCACCGACGGCATCCGTGGCACCGTCGGGAAGGCGCCGATCACGCCCGATTTCGTGCTGCGCCTGGCCCACGCGGTGGGCCGCGTGCTCAAGCGCAGCGAAACACGTCCGACCGTGCTGATCGGCAAGGACACGCGCATCTCGGGCTACATGCTGGAGTCGGCCCTGGAGTCCGGTTTCAATTCGGCCGGGGTCGATGTGTTGCTGCTCGGCCCGGTGCCGACACCGGCCGTGGCCTACCTCACGCGGGCGCAGCGCGCCAGCCTGGGCGTGGTGATTTCCGCCAGCCACAACCCGTTTGCCGACAACGGCATCAAGTTTTTCAGCGCCATGGGCAACAAGCTGCCCGATGACTGGGAACTGGCGGTGGAAGCCGCATTGGAAGAAGCCCCGGTGTGGGCGGAGTCGGCCGACCTGGGCAAGACGCGCCGCATGGACGACGCCTCGGGCCGTTACATCGAATTCTGCAAGAGCACCTGCCCGCACCAGTTCACGCTCAAGGGACTCAAGATCGTGGTGGACGGTGCGCACGGGGCGGCGTACCACATCGCGCCCGATGTGTTCCACGAACTCGGCGCTGAAGTCGTCAAGATCGGCTGCTCGCCCGACGGCCTGAACATCAACAAGGGTGTGGGCGCCACGCACCCCGAGGCGCTGGTGGCCGCGGTCAAGGAACACGGCGCGCACTACGGCGTGGCGCTGGACGGCGACGCCGACCGCCTGCAGATGGTGGACGCCAGCGGCCGGTTGTTCAATGGCGACGAGCTGCTGTACCTGATCGCGTCCGACCGCATCGCGCGCGACATCGACGTGCCCGGCGTGGTGGGCACGCTCATGACCAACATGGCGGTGGAGGTGGCCTTCAAGAAGAAGGGCGTGAAGTTCGTGCGCGCCAAGGTGGGCGACCGCTACGTGCTCGAAGAACTGGAGCGCCACGGCTGGACGCTGGGTGGCGAAGGTTCGGGCCACCTGCTGGTGCTCGACCGCCACACCACTGGCGATGGCCTGGTGTCGGCGCTGCAGGTGCTGCACGCCTGCATGGACAGTGGCAAAACCATGGCGCAACTCCTGGCCGATGTGACGCTGTTTCCGCAGACGCTCCTCAATGTGCGCTTGCAGCCCGGTCAGGACTGGAAGGCGAACACGTTGCTGCCCGAGGAAACGAAGCGCGTGGAGGCCGAGCTGGGCGAGACCGGCCGCGTGCTGATCCGCGCCAGCGGCACCGAGCCGCTGCTGCGGGTGATGGTGGAAGCACGCGACCCACAACAGGCGCTGGCCTGTGCGGAGCGCCTGGTCGCCGCGGTGAAGGCCGGCTGATGGCGGCCGCTTTCTCGGTGCGCCGCGCCGACTATTCCGAACCGGCCGACGCCACGGCCATCGTCATGCTGCTGGACGCTTACGCGAGCGATCCGGCCGGCGGCGGCGAGCCGCTGTCCGACTTTGCGAAAGCAAACCTGGTGCGCGAACTGGCCGCGCGCCCGCAGGCCTTCAGCATCCTGGCATTTGACGGCGAACAGGCCGTCGGCCTGGTCAACTGCATCGAAGGTTTCTCCACCTTCAAGTGCAAGCCGCTGGTCAATGTGCACGACGTGGCCGTGCTCGCCAGCCACCGCGGCCGCGGCATTGCCGAGCAGATGCTGGCGATGGCCGAAACCATGGCCCGCGAACGCGGCGCGGTGAAGATGACGCTGGAAGTGCTCTCGGGCAACGTGCCGGCGGTCAAGCTGTACACGCGCATCGGTTACGCGGGATACCAGCTGGACCCTGCCATGGGCTCGGCCAACTTCCTGCAAAAGTGGCTGTGAGCGCTCAGTAGAGCAGGCACGGCTTCCGGGTTTCGATCCAGGCGGCTTCGTCCGGGCCGGCCACCGCGTCCAGATCGACCACTGTGGCCGACGGGTTGTCCACCCACTCTCGCAGTGCCGGCCCGCCGTTGATTAGGTCGATCGCCAGGCGATCGTGCTCGTACTCGTAAGCGAAATCGCGCCACAGCGGGTAGTCGGGCGCTTGCTGGCGCAGCGCCTTGAAGGCCAGGGCCTGCAGGCGCCACGGCTGGAAGGTGGCGTGGTCGTAGTGCGTCGGGTCTTCGACGTGGATCTGCACGCCGGCGCAGAGCTGGCCGACGTGCTTGTGGAAGGTCGGCTCGAAGAAGCACTCGCGCAGCACGCAGCCCTGGGTCCACTGCGGCGCGATGCGGCGCATGTCGGCCAGCAGGCGGCGCGCGTCGATGCCGGGCGCGCCGAACAGTTCCAGCGGGCGGGTGGTGCCACGGCCTTCGCTGAGCGTGGTGCCTTCGAGCATGACGGTGCCCGCGTAGGCGCGCGCCATCCAGAGGTTGGCGGCATTGGGGCTGGGGTTGACCCAGGTTCGTTCGATCGGCCAGCCAAAGCCCGGACCGTTGTCAGGCTCCCAGCCTTCCATCGTGATGACGCGGTATTCGACCGTGAGCTTCAACTGGGCGATGAACCAGTGCCCCAGCTCGCCCATGGTCATGCCGTGGCGCATGGGCATGGGGCCGGCGCCCACGAAACTCTCCCAGCCTTCGCGCAGCAGCGTGCCTTCCACCGGGCGGCCGGCGGGATTGGGGCGGTCCAGCACCCAGACCGCCTTGCCGTGTTGCTCCGCCGCTTCAAGCACGTAGCGCAGCGTGGTGATGAAGGTGTAGATGCGGCAACCCAGGTCCTGCAGGTCGACCAGCAGCACGTCGAACGTGTCCATCATCGCATCGGTGGGGCGACGCACCGTGCCGTACAGGCTGAACACAGGGATGCCCAGTCGCGGGTCGAGGTAGTCGGGCGACTCGACCATGTTGTCCTGCTTGTCGCCGCGCAGGCCGTGCTGCGGACCGAAGGCGGCGGTGAGCTTGACGTCGGGCAGGGCCGCCAGCGCGTCCAGCGAATGGGTCAGGTCGCGTGTGACCGACGCTGGGTGGGCCAGCAGAGCGACGCGGCGCCCGGCCAGCGGGGCGCGCAGCGCGGGGTCTTCGAGGAGGCGTTCAAGGCCGAATTTCATGGGGTGGTGGCAGAAGAGAGCAGGGTGGGCAGGTCGGGCAGGCGTTGCCAGCCGCCGCGGTGGTGGAAGTCGGGGCGGGCACCGGGGTGTCGCAGCGCCCAGTAGCTGAGCTGGCCGTCCTGGGTTTCGATCACCGCCGTCAGGCCGATGTCCCAGGGGGTGCCGGGATCGGGCAGCGCATGCAGCGGCAACCAGGCCTGCAGGCACAGCCGGTCGGCCGCGGGGTGCAGCTCGATCGGCGGCGAGACCGGGACTTGTGCCGCTTCGGCAGCGGTATCGCGCTGGCGTTCGGCGCTGAAGCGGTAGGCCGCCCATTGGCCCGACGGCGCGAAATTGAACTCGCGGTACGCCAGATCGCCGGTCGCGCCGACGAAGGCTTCGAAGCAGGTGTGTTGCCACAGGCCATCCGCCGGACCGTGGGGCATCGGGGTGGGCAGGCGCAGGCGGCCGACGTCGCCCAGCACCTCGTAGCGCAGCAGCAGGCCGGGGCCTGCTGCGCTACCGGCCACCGCCAGGCTCACACCGATCTGCAACGGCAGGGCACAGGGGGTGGCGGGGTGGCAGGCCAGCCTGTGCGGTGCGGCGGGTCGTTGGGCAGAAGAGGTGGGGGCGTGTGTCACAGCCCCGTATTCTCTCAGGCCCTCCGGGGCTCGAAGTGGTGGCGGGAGCGGTTGAGCAGCGCCACCAGCGACAGCATCACCGGCACCTCCACCAGCACGCCCACCACGGTGGCCAGCGCTGCGCCTGAATGCAGGCCGAAGAGCGAGATGGCCACGGCCACCGCCAGTTCGAAGAAGTTCGAAGTGCCGATCAGGCAGGCAGGCGCGGCAATGTCGTAGGGCAGCTTGAGCCAGCGTGCGCCGACGTAGCCGATGGCGAAGATGCCGTAGGTCTGGATCAGCAGCGGGATCGCGATCAGGCCGATGATCAGTGGCTGGGCCACGATGGTCTCGGCCTGGAAGCCGAACAGCAGCACCACGGTCGCAATCAGGCCTACCACCGACCAGGGCTTGAGCTGTTTCACCCAGCCGCTCACAGCGGCTTCACCGCCGCGCGAGCGCAGCCAGCGTCGCGTCAGCACGCCGGCCACCAGCGGCAACACCACATAGAGCAGGGTGGACAGCAAGAGAGTCTGCCAAGGCACGATGAGGTCGGTCACGCCCAGCAGAAAAGCCGCGATGGGCGCGAAGGCGAACACCATGATCAGGTCGTTCACCGAGACCTGCACCAGCGTGTAGTTGGGGTCGCCCTTGGTGAGCTGGCTCCACACGAACACCATGGCGGTGCAGGGCGCCACGCCCAGCAGGATCATGCCGGCGATGTACTCGCTGGCCGACTGCGGGTCGACCCAGTCGGCGAACAGGTAGCGGAAGAACAGCACGCCCAGCGCCGCCATGGTGAAGGGCTTGATGAGCCAGTTGATCACCAAGGTGAGCACCAGGCCCTGCGGCCGCTTGCCGACGTCGCGCACCGAAGCGAAGTCGATCTGGATCATCATCGGGTAGATCATGATCCAGATCAGCACGGCCACGATCAGGTTGACGTGGGCGAACTCGATGGCCGCGATGGCCGCAAACGATGCTGGTGTCAGCAGACCCAGACCGACCCCGGCGAGGATGCCCAGGCCGACCCAGACGGAGAGGTAGCGTTCAAACAGTCCCATGGGGCGACGGTATCAGACCGCGGCCGGCTGTTCCCGTCCGATGTTCTGCACCTCCCGCGTCAGCGCGAGGCGGCTGAGTTTGTCGATCGGCAGGCACATGAAGAGCGAGATGCGGCGCGAGAGCACGCTGAAGGCGTCGTTGAACGCCCGGTGGATTTTCTCGGCGTCACCGGTCGCGGCGGCCGGGTCGGCCACGCCCCAGTGGGCCGAGATCGGCTGGCCGGGCCAGACCGGGCAGACCTCGGCGGCGGCCTGGTCGCAGACGGTGAAGACGAAGTCCATCACCGGCGCGCCTGGCGCGGCGAACTCGTCCCAGCTTTTGCTGCGCAATTCGCTGGTCCGGTAGTGGTTGCGCTCCAGCAGCTCGATGGCACGCGGGTTCACCGCGCCCACCGCGTGGCTGCCAGCGCTGAAGGCGCGGAACCGCCCGGCCGACTGCGCGTTGAGGATGGATTCGGCCATGATGCTGCGCGCCGAATTGCCGGTGCACAGAAACAGCACGTTGTAGACCTTGGGTGCGTTCATGAGGCGTCCTTTGCGGGGTGTGGAGGAAGTTCAGGGGGTCGATGCGGTGGGGCTGGGCAAGGCCAGCCGGGTGGGCAGGGCCAGCGTGAGCAGCCAGCACACCAGCAGCATCAGCGCCGAGCCCACCAGCGCATACAACAGGCCGCCCCACTGGTAGAGCAGGCCCGACATCAGCGTGCCGAAGAAGCGGCCCAGCGCGTTGGCGGCGTAATAAAAGCCCACGTCCTCGGCCGCTTTCTCGCTGCCGGCGTAGGCCAGGATCAAGTAAGAGTGCACGGATGAGTTGACCGCAAACGCGAAGCCGAACAGGCCCAGCCCGCCGACCACCCACCACTGCAGGTTCGGCAGTTCCATCAGCACCGCCGCCGCGATACCCACCGGGATCAGCGCCAGCGCCAGCGACCACCAGCGGGCGGCCGGCACTTCGCTGGTCAACCCATCGGGGCTGCGTTTGACCAGGCTCGGCGCGAGCGCCTGCACCAGGCCGTAACCGATGGTCCAGGCCGCGAGAAAGCCGCCCACCATGGTGAAGGTCCAGCCCTGCGAATACAGGAACACCGGCACGCCGACCACAAACCACACGTCTCGTGCGCCAAACAGCGCCACGCGCGCGGCGGCCAGCACGTTGATGCCCTCGTTCTTGGCGAACAGCTCCTTGGCCGACTTGGATGCCTTGGCCTTGCCCATCATGGGCGGCACCGACAGCACCACGCCCGCCAGCACCAGCAGCAGCAAACCGGCCATGGCCCAGAGCGAATGCTGAAAGCCCAGCGCCTGCAGCAGCACGCCGCCGAGGAAGAAGCCGATGCCCTTCATGGCGTTCTTGCTGCCGGTGAACCAGGCGACCCATTTGAAGAGCTGGCTGTTGCTCTGGTCTTCGGCCTTGGCCTGCGCCTGCGTGATCTTGATGGCCGATTTGCTGGCGGTCTTGGTCAGGTCCTTGGCCACGCCGCAGATGCCCTGCGCCACCACCACCCAGGCCACCGACATCGCGGCGGTCCACGCCGGGTCGAGCATCGAGAGCAGGGTGAAGCCGGTGATCTGCGTGACCAGGCCCACGGTCAGCATGCGCTGGATGCCGTAGCGCGTGGCCAGCCAGCCGCCGATCAGGTTTGCCAGCACACCGGCCGCCTCGTACAGCAGGAACAGGAAGGCCAGCGTGAACGGCGAATAGCCCAGCTTGTAAAAGTGCAGCAGCACCAGCATGCGCAGCGCACCGTCGGTGAGCGTGAAGCCCCAGTAGGCGGCGGTGACGATGGCGTAGTTGCGCGTCGCGGTGTTCATGGTGCCGAGATCAGATGCCGACGGCTTCCAGATGGCAGGCCAGGTCCACCATGCGGGTGGCGTAGCCCATCTCGTTGTCGTACCAGGCGTAGACCTTGAGCAGCGTGCCGTCGGTCACCATGGTCGACAGGCCATCCACAATGGAGCTGCGGGTGTCGCGCGCGTAATCGGCGCTGACCAGCGGGCGGTTCTCGTAACCCAGGATGCCGGCCAGTGGGCCGTTGGCGGCGGCCTCGAACAGGGCGTTCACTTCTTCGGCGGTGGTGGCGCGGTTGAGTTCGAACACACAGTCGGTCAGCGAGGCGTTGAGCGCCGGCACGCGCACCGCGTGACCGTTGAGCTTGCCCTTGAGCTCGGGGTAGATCAGCGCGATGGCGGTGGCGCTGCCGGTGGTCGTGGGGGCGAGGTTGACCATGGCGCTGCGGGCGCGGCGCAGGTCCTTGTGCGGCGCGTCCACCACCAGGTTGGTGTTGGTCGGGTTGTGCAGCGTGGTGATCTGGCCGTGTTTGATGCCAATCGCCTCGTGCACCACCTTCACGACCGGCGCGAGGCAGTTGGTGGTGCAGCTGGCGGCGGTGACGATGCGGTTCTTCGCGGGGTCGTACAGGTGATCGTTGACGCCGACCACGATGTTCAGCACATCACCCACCTTGACCGGCGCGGCCACGATGACGCGTTTGGCGCCCCGGTCCAGGTGGCCCTGCAGCGTTTCGGGCGTGAGGAACTTGCCGGTGCATTCCAGCACCAGGTCCACGCCCAGATCGCCCCAGGGGATCGCGGCGGCGGTGGCGTGTTCAGAAAAGCCCAGGCGCTGGCCGTTGATATCGATGGCGTCGCTGCCCTCGGCGCGGATGTCCGCGCGCCACTTGCCCTGCACCGTGTCAAACGCCAGCAGGTGGGCGGTGGCGGCAGCACCGCCCTTGATTTCGTTCAGGTGCACCACCTCCAAGCGGTTGCCCGAGCGGGGGTCGATGGCTTCGCGTTCGATGGCGCCGAAGGCTGCGCGCAGGGCCAGGCGCCCCATGCGGCCCATTCCGTTGATACCGACTTTCATGGTTTATGTCTTGTAATTTCAATAAAAGTTGAATTGTCTGGCTGTTCTGTGACAAAACGGTGAAACCGCCAGCGGTTCACGGCGCTGTCACAAGCGGCTGCGCGCCCTGGTGTGGCATGGCAGGCAGCACCACCACCGGCGAAAAGCCGCCGCCGTCGGTGCGGAAGTTGGTCGTCTGGCCTTGCCAGGTGCGTGCGGCCAGCAACTGCACCCGGCCCTGGTAGGTGTAGGCGCGCAGGTCCAGTTTCAGGTGCACGGTCTCGTCGCCCACGCGCACCAGCCGCACGCTCGGAGGCACCAGGGCCTGCGCCACGTAGTCGCCCGCCAGCACCTCGGCCCAGACGCGCCGGGTCAGCTTGTCGCCCCGGTAGGCGGCACGGGCGCCAAAGCCGGCGGCGGGTTTGAAGAACAGTTCGCGCCGCTGCGCCCAGAGAGCGTCGGCCCGCTCGGTTGTGACGCGCTGGGTGGCGGGCACCACGCGCTGCAGCAGCGCGCGGTCGGCCTGGCTCACGCCCCAGCTTTCCAGCAGCGCTGCGTCGGACAGCGCTATCAGGTTGCGTTTGTCGGCGTACAGCGCGTGGGTGCGGGGGTTCGGTGTGACCACCGCCGCGCCCGCCTCGTAGGCCTGCCGCAGCGCGCTGTGGGCATCGCCCTGCAAATAGAAGTCGGTCAGCCGGTTGTAGACCAGGTCCACCGGCATGTCGGCCGGCAGGGCAGGGTGCCAGAGCGCGCCATCGCGCCACTGCAGCTCGCCCGGATCGGCCACCACCGCCAGCAGGTCGTGCGCGGCCAGCAGCGCCCGAGCCATCTGGAACTCGGGCGCCAGGTATTGCGCCTCGGGCGCATCGTCGACGATCAACACGTTGCGCAGCGGTGCATCACCGCGCTGCAACCGCCATTCGGCGCGGAACATGTCGACGAACACCCCGTCCAGCCGAGCCAGGCTGTTCTGCGGGTCAAACACCGGCGGGAACCCGACGCAGCAGGCCCGGTGCGCCCGTGCCAGCGCGGCGTTGAGCAGGGCGCCACCGGCGTTGCTGTTGATCTCGATCAGGCGCGGGCCGTCGTTGCTCAGGTGGAAGTCGTAACCCATGAACACACCGGCGGGACCGTGGTCCAGCCCAGCGATCTGCGGCGCGCGCGACAGTGCCTGCTGCTCCCAGGCGGGCAGCGCGATCACGCGTTCCAGCGCGGCCACACCGGCCTCGATCTGCAGCATCACGCCCGTGTCCAGAAACACCGCCGTGCGCGAGAACAGATGGGGATGGCTGTCGGCCAGCCGCGCCGTCAGCCCGGCCAGCAGGGGCTCAGTCTCCAGCTGTTCCCGCAGGCGCGCGGTTTCCAGCGTCTGGCAGGCGCAACCAAGGTTCAATGCCTCGGCGAGGTTCACGGCGTGTCTCCGCAGTCGTTGCAGCCCGCAGGCTTGACCTCGCAAGGCTGGCCGGCGCAGCAATGCTCGGTCAGGTAGGCCAGCAGCGCGTTCATGCGGTCGAACTGCGCGCGGTAGATCAGGTGGCGACCCTGTGGCTCCACATTCACCAGGTCGGCCTGCGCCAGTTCCTTGAGGTGAAAAGACAGCGCGCTGGGCGCAATCTCCAACTGCGCCGACAGGGCGCCCGGCGTCAGACCGACCGGGCCGGCCACCACCAGCGCGCGAAAGGCGCGCAGCCGCTGCACCTGGGCCAGCGCCGAAAGGGCGCGCACGGTCTGCTGTTCCTGCGGTGTCATGGTGTTCATGTTTCAACGTTCATTGAATGATTGTGGATTGTGCCTCAGCGGCGGCTCGCGCGGGAGCCGGGGTGTATGGCCGCCGGGGCGTCATGAAATCTTCATGCGAATGCCATGGAAGGGTCACGCCCGTTTTCCAGAATCGCCGGTGAGCCTGGTCAAAAACCATCCCCCGCGTCCCCGGCGGACGCACCACAGGAGCACCCCATGAAAGAGCTGCCCACCCCGACACTGGACATTGCCACGATCGCCTTGCCACGGGGGTCACTTCATCCCCGCACCGATTTCCAGCCTCGGCCGGTGGTGGCCCCGGCTGCGCCAGGCGGCATCGAAGTCACCTGGGCACGCCACCTGGACGAGGTCCGCGAAGCGCAACGCCTGAGGCACGCCGTGTTTGCCGATGAAATGGGGGCCCGCCTGCCCAAAACTGTGCCCGGCCACGACGTGGACCTGTTTGATGACTATTGCGAACACCTGCTGGTGCGCGACGCGGCCAGCCGGCAGGTCATCGGCACCTACCGCGTGCTCACCCCGGCCCAGGCCAAACGCGTGGGCAGCACCTACAGCGACACCGAATTCGACCTCACACGACTGCGCACCCTGCGCGAGCGCATGGTGGAGCTCGGTCGCAGTTGCGTGCATCCCGACCACCGCCACGGCGGCGTGATCATGGCCTTGTGGGGTGCCCTGGGCGAATTCATGGTGCGCAACCAGCTCGACACCATGATCGGCTGCGCCAGCATCCCCATGAACATGGATGGTCCCCACGGGGTGGCCGGTGGCGGTCATGCGGCTGCCAGCATCTGGCGCCAGGTGAAAGAGAAGCACCTCGCGTCGATCGAATGGCATGTGCGTCCGCGCCTGCCGCTGCCGGTGGAGCAGCTGGACGACACGCTGGATGTGGAACCACCCGCGCTGATCAAGGGCTACCTGCGTCTGGGCTCCAAGGTCCTGGGCCCGCCGGCCTGGGATCCAGACTTCAACGCCGCCGACCTGCCGCTGATGATGCGCCTGCAGGACCTGCCGGCCCGGTACCGCAAACACTTTCTGGGCGCTTGAGATGCGGGCGGCTTTCGAAGCAATGGGTGGATGGGGGCTGGCGGGGGCTCTGCCGCCCGGCATCGCGGCCGACGACGAGCCCCACGGCGACGAAGGAGAACGGCCCCGCTACCGGGCCGTTTTCATTTCCGACCTGCACCTGGGCACCCCCGGTTGCCAGGCCATCGCCCTGCTGGACTTCCTCAAGCACCACCCCAGCCACTCGCTGTACCTGGTGGGCGACATCATCGATGGCTGGCAGCTGCGCCGCAAATGGTTCTGGCCGCAGGCGCACAACGACGTGGTGCAGAAGCTGTTGCGCCGCGCGCGCAAGGGTTGCCGCGTAGTGTTTGTGCCCGGCAACCACGACGAATTTGCCCGCCAGTTCGATGGCCATGATTTCGGTGGCATCGAAGTGCGCAACGAAGCCGTGCACACCACCGCCGACGGCCAGCGCCTGTGGGTGGTGCACGGCGACCATTTCGACGGCGTCATCCAGTGCGCCAAGTGGCTGGCCTACGTGGGCGACAACCTGTACGAATTCACCCTGCGCATGAACAGGCACCTCAACAGCCTGCGAGCCCGCCTGGGGCTGCCTTATTGGTCGCTCTCGCAATACCTCAAGCACAAGGTCAAGACCGCGGTGAACTACGTGAGCGATTTCGAAGGTGCCGTGGCCGCCGAGGCCCGCCAGAGGGGCTACCAGGGCGTGGTCTGTGGCCACATCCATCGCCCGGAGATGCGGCACATCGAAGGCACGCTGTATTGCAACGACGGCGACTGGGTGGAAAGTCTGTCGGCGCTGGTCGAACACATCGACGGCCGGCTGGAACTGGTGCACTGGATCCCGCCCGTGGTGAGCCAGCGCAAGACCCAGGTCGAGCCTGCCCACGCTGCGACCGCCTGAACCGCCACCACAAGGGAGACACCATGAAGATCGTGCTCGTGACGGACGCCTGGCTGCCCCAGGTCAATGGCGTGGTCACCACGCTGGTGGAGCTGGTGCGCCAGCTGCAGGCGGTGGGGCATGAGATCGTGGTCATCCATCCCGCCCAGTTCCGTACCCGGCCTTGCCCGGGTTATGCGGGGATCGACATCGCCCTGTTCCCCGGCCGCCGCCTGGGCCAGATGGTGGCTGCGGCCAACGCCGATGCCATTCACATCGCCACCGAAGGCCCGCTGGGCTGGGCCGCGCGGCGCCACTGCCTGCGCCGGGGCTTGCCGTTCACCACCGCCTTTCACACCAAGTTTCCCGAAATCCTGCAGGCCGCGCTGGGCGTGCCGCTGTCCTGGGGATACGCACTGTTCCGCCATTTCCACCGCCCCAGCAGCGGCGTGATGGTGCCCACCGCCGGGGTGAAGGACATGCTGGCCGGGCGCGGATTCCGCCACCTGCGTGAATGGACGCACGGCGTGGACACGCGCTTGTTCGCCTACGCGCCCGAAGCCCGAAGCTGCCCCGGCCTGGGCCCGTTGGCGCGGCCGGTGAGTCTGTATGTGGGACGGGTGTCCTACGAAAAAAACATCGCGGCGTTCCTGGAGCTGGATGTGCCGGGCAGCAAGGTGGTGTGCGGAGTCGGTCCGCTGGAGGCTGCGCTGCGCGAGCGATATCCCAACGTGCACTGGCTGGGCGTGTTGCCCAGGCAGGAACTGGCCGAGGTGTACGCCGCGGCCGATGTGTTCGTGTTTCCCAGCCGCCATGAAACCTTCGGGCTGGTGATGCTCGAAGCCATGGCCTGCGGGGTGCCGGTGGCGGCTTACCCTGTGGATGGCCCTTTGCAGGTGTTGGGCGACAGCGCCGCCGGTGCTTTGCGCGAAGACCTGGCCGAGGCCTGGCACGCGGCGCTCAAGGTGCCGCGCCAGGTGGCGCGCGACCGCTCGCTGCGTTTTGCCTGGGGCCGTGCCGCCCAGCTGTTCGAGTCCTTCCTGGTGCCGTTGCCGCGCCGAGCCCGGTCGCAGCGCGATGCGCAGGCATCCAGACCCGCGCGCTTGCCCAGCGCCGGCGATATGTCACACAAACGTCATCCCGCCGTTGAATAATCGTCATGAAGCGCGTCGGCGTGGCCAGCACGGTCCCGCGCGCGTTCCTGACTTCAACGGTTTCCATGAGCGCCATCCCTGCCCACCACCGCCTGACGTTCCTTGACCGAGACCACAGCATCCTCGCGTTCAACGAGCGCGTGATGGACTGGGCGCGCCGCACCGATGTGCCGCTGCTGGAGCGCCTGCGCTACCTCAGCATCGTCTCCAGCAACCTTGACGAGTTCTTCGAAGTGCGGATGGCGCCGCAGCTCAGCGCTCACAAGACCCACGAGCAGCGAGGCACCTACACCGCCGAGTCCTACGACCGCCTCTCGACCACGGTGCACACCATCGTGGCGCAGCAGTACGCCATCTACAACGACGAGCTGCTGCCGCTGCTGGAGAAGAAGGGCATCAAGCTGGTGACCCACGGCGAGCGCAATCTGCGTCAGCGCCGCTGGGTGAAAGACTTCTTTGTGCGGGAAGTGCAGCCCCTGCTGATGCCGGTGGGCCTGGACCCGGCGCACCCTTTTCCGCAGGTGGCCAACAAGTCGCTGAACTTCATCGTGCGGCTCAAGGGCAAGGACGCTTTCGGCCGCGAGAACGAGGTCGCCATCGTCAAGGTGCCGCGCATCCTGCCGCGCTTCGTCCGCATGCCGCCCATCAAAGGCTCCAAGCAGACCCACTTTGTGTCCATCTCCAGCCTGATCCGCTCGCACCTCGTCGATCTGTTTCCCGGTCGGCAGGTGACCGAGTTTTCGCAGTTTCGCGTCACCCGCCATTCGGATCTGGCGGTGGACGAAGAAGAGGTCAAGAACCTGCGCACCGCTCTGCGCAAGGGTTTGCAGCAGCGCCACTACGGCGAGGCCCTGCGGCTCGAAGTGTCGGCTGGTTGTTCCGAGTACCTGTCGAACTTTCTGCTGGCGCAGTTCGAGCTCCCGCCCCAGGCGCTCTACCGCGTGCCCGGACCGGTCAATCTGGTGCGGCTGAACCAGCTGATCGACCAGGTGGACGCGCCCGCGCTGCGCTTTGAGCGCTACAACGCCGGCTGGCCGGTGCAGCTGGTGCCCGGTCAGTCGTATTTCGAGCAACTGCGCCAGGGCGATGTGCTGATCCACCAGCCCTACGAGAGTTTCGATGCGGTGCTGGCCTTTCTGCGTGAGGCGGTGGAAGACCCCAACGTGCTGGCTATCAAACAGACCATCTACCGCACCGGCGCCAAGTCCGAGCTGATGGACCTGCTGCGCGAGGGTGTGCGCCGCGGCAAAGAGGTGACGGCGGTGGTGGAGCTCAAGGCCCGCTTCGACGAGGAGGCCAACATCAATTACGCCGAGCGGCTCGAATCGGTGGGGGCGCAGGTGGTGTACGGCGTGGTGGGCCTGAAAACCCACGCCAAGATGCTGCTGGTCACGCGGCGGGAAGGCAAGCAGCTCAAGCGCTACGCCCACCTCTCCACCGGCAACTACAACCCCGGCACCGCCCGGCTTTACACCGACCTCAGCTACCTCACCGCCGACGACACGCTCACCGCCGACCTGGAGCAAATTTTTCTGCACCTGGCCAGCCAGAACCGCCTGCCCAAGCTGAACAAGGCGCTGATTGCACCGTTTCACATGCACCGGGTGATGCTGGAGAAAGTGGAGGCTGCGGCCGCAGCGGCCAAGGCCGGCCAGCCCGCGCGCATCACCCTCAAGATGAACGCACTGACCGACGAACCGCTGGCCCGCGCGCTGGCACAAGCCTCGCAGTGCGGCGTTCAGATCGACCTGATCATTCGCGGGGCCTGCATCCTGCCTGCGCAGCTGCCGGGCGTGACCGACAACCTGCGCGTGCGCTCGGTGATCGGGCGCCTGCTGGAGCATTCGCGGGTGTTCCACTTCAGCATCAACGGGGTGGAAGAGCTGTGGCTCTCCAGCGCCGACTGGATGAACCGCAACATGCTGCGCCGGGTGGAACTGGCCTGGCCGGTGACGGATCCCATGCTGCGTGCCCGCATCATCGACGAATGCCTGCTGGCCTACCTGCACGACAGCAAGGACGCCTGGCTGTTGCAGCCCGACGGGCGCTACGTGCCCACCGCAGCGACGGGCAGCGGCAAAAATCGCGGCGTGCAACACTCGGCCCAGCACAACCTGATGGCGCGGTACGGCACCCGCGGCTGACACCCACAGAAAGGGCGGACATGGATCTCATCCTCTGGCGCCACGCTGAAGCGGTGGAGCACCCCGACCTCGAGAACGGCCTGCCCGGCGATGCGCAGGATCTGGCGCGACGGCTCACGCCGCGCGGCGAAAAGCAGGCCGCGCGCATGGCCGCCTGGCTGGACCGCCAGCTGCCCAACGGCGCGCGGGTGCTGTCCAGCCCGGCGCAACGCTGCGAGCAGACCGTGCTGGCCCTGGGACGCAAGTTCAAGTTGCGCGAAGAGCTCGCACCCGAAGCCGAGCCCCAGGCCTTGCTCGAGCTGGTGCAGTGGCCCGACAGCAAGTCGCCGGTGGTGGTGGTGGGGCACCAGCCCACGCTGGGCCGTGTGATCGCCCGGCTGCTGGACCTCAGCGAAGAGGACTGCACCATGAAAAAGGGCTCGCTCTGGTGGCTGCGCCACCGCGAGCGCAACGGCGTCTGGCAGACGGTGATCGTCACCGTGCAGACGCCCGAGTTGCTCTGATCGACGGGCCTGCGTGGCTCAGGCGCCGGGCAAACGGCTGACCAGGTGCTGGAGCTCGCTCCGGGTTTCGTCCGCCACCGGCTGCAAGCGCGCCATGGCACCGGGTACCAGCTGCCGCTGCCGCGCAGCGGTTTCGATGGCCTCGCACAGGTTGCCGAGCGACCGTGCGCCGATGTTCTGGGCCGAGCCCCTGAGCAGGTGGGCCTGTTGCGCCAGATCGTCCAGGCGGTTGGCGGCAGCCGCCTGTTCCATCGCAGCGCAACGGGCGGGCAAGGCTTCCAGGAAATCGCTGGCGATGTCCCGGCGCAGGCCGCTGCCGCCGTCGTCGAATTCACCCAGAGCGGCCCAGCGGGCAGGGTCCACCACGCTGGCTTCGCTGGCGTCGGCGGGTGTCTGATCGGCCGGGCTGGCCACGCCATGACGGCACCAGTGCTGCAGCGTGCGTGCGAGCAGTTCCAGCTCCAGCGGCTTGGGCAGGTAGTCGGCCATGCCGGCGTCGAGGCAGCGTTGGCGGTCGGCGCCGAGGGTCGATGCCGAGACGCCGATCAGCACCGGCGCCTGCGCCCCCAGGCGCTCGCGGATCGCGCGCGCGGTGCCCATGCCGTCCAGGCCGGGCATGTGGCTGTCGAGCAGCACCGCGCTGAAGGCCTGCCCGGCCTGTGCGGCGCGCGCCATGGCGTCCAGGGCGGCTTCGCCACCGAGCACGCCCTCGTGCGGGTAGCCCAGGCGCTGCAGCATGGCCGCGGCCACCTTGAGGTTGACCGGGTTGTCGTCCACCACCAGCACGCGCTCTGTGTGGGCTGCATGCGGCAGCGGCGCGGTGCGCGGCACCGCCACCTGGTCCAGCCCGACGGGCCAGGCCTGCACCGAAAAGTGGAAGGTGGAGCCGGTGCCGGGTGTGCTGCTGACACCGATGCGCCCACCCATCAGCTCCACCAGATGCTTGCAGATCATGAGGCCCAGTCCGGTGCCGCCGTGGACCCGGGCGGTGGAGGTGTCGCCCTGGGCGAAGGGCTGGAACAGCTCGGGCAGGCGTTCGGCGCTGATGCCCGGGCCGGTGTCGGAGACGCTGAAGCACAGCCGGGGTGATTCGGCCGAAGGCTCCGTCCAGACGCGCAGCGAGACCTCGCCCTGGCTGGTGAACTTGATGGCGTTGGACAGCAGGTTGAGCAGGATCTGACGCAGCCGGGTCACATCGCCCAGGATCGCAGCGGGCACCTCGGGTGCGATCTGCAGCGCCAGGTGCAGGCCCTTTTCACGCGCCCGCAGGCGCACGATGTCGCAGGCGTGGCCGATCGCGGCGCGCACATCGAGTGGTTCGTTCTCCAGCTGCAGCTTGCCCGACTCGATCTTGGAGAAGTCCAGGATGTCGTCCACCACGGCCAGTAGCTGGTCGCTGGAGACCTTGAGCACGCCCAGCAGGTCGTGCTGGGTGGGCGTGAGCGGCGATTCGGCCAGCAACTCGCTCATCCCGACCACGCCGTGCAGCGGGGTGCGGATTTCGTGGCTCATGACGGCCAGGAAGCCGGCCTTGGCCTTGACGGCGGCCAGCGCTTCCTCGCGCGAGGCAGCCAGCTCGGCGGTGCGCAGGTCCACCCGCTGCTCCAGCAGCTGGGCGGCTTCCCTCAGGGCTTCGTTCTTCTGCTGCACCTCGGCGTTGTAGGCCTGCAGTTGCAAGGCGCTGTCATGCATCACCTGCGACAGGGTGTGCACCTCGCGAAAGCGGGTGCTCAGCTGCACCGGCGGCACGTCGCCCGCGCCCAGGCGCAGGGCCGAGCTGTTGAGCAGCCGGAACTGGCCCGAGAGCCGGCGCGCCATCAGAAACGCCACCAGCGCGCCCAGGCCCATGAGCCCGGCCATGGCCGCCAGCGCCCACTGGCGCGCGCGCGTGACCTGGTGGGTGAAGTCCTGCTCGGGAGCGACCACGATGAGCTGCCAGTCGAGCTGGTATTTTTTCCCAAAGGGGCGCTGCAATGCCATCAGCCGGTTGTTGGTCAGGCCCAGGCGTTGCAGCCAGTCGGCCCGGGTTTCCAGCCGGACCAGGCCGGGCTGGCCGCGCTGGCCGTCGTTCAGGCTGGCCCGCAGCTGGCTGTAGGAAGCGCGCACCAGCGGGTCTTCGCTCTGCAGCGGCGAAATGCGCTGGAACTGGCCGCCCGCAGCGCGGTTGAGGTCTTCGGTGCCCGAGGTCGCGACCATCAGGCCCTGCGCGTCCACCAGGTAAGTGACCGCGTGGTCGCTCACGCGGGTGCTGCGGATCAGGTCGGTCAGGCGGGCCAGGCTCATGTCCACCGCCAGCACGCCCAGCAGGGTCTTCTGATCGGCCTCAAAGATGGGCTGCGCCAGAGTCAGGTCGAACTGGTTCTTCACCGCCGAGCGGTACACGTTGGTGAACACCCGCTGGCCGGTGCTGGCGGCGAGCTGGTACCAGGGGCGCTGGCGCGGGTCGTACACCTTGGTTTCGGTCTTGACCAGGCGGCTGCGGTCGCCCGGCTCGCTGATGAGGAAGTGGCGCCGTCCGCTGTCGCCGGGGCGGATGGTGCGCACGATGAAGCCGGCCTCTTCGCGTTCCAGGCCGAAGAAGCTGCCGTCCTGGGTGCCGAAATACAGGTAGGGCACATTCGCCGACTGCTGCGTCAGCGCATAGGCCATGAGCTCGAAGGCCGCGGTGTCCTTGAGCCAGTTGCGGGTGCGCTCGCCCTCGGCACCGCTGGTTTCGAAGGGTGGCACCAGCGCATTGACCACGGTGTGCGATTCGCCCAGGTGGGCCAGGGCGCCCACGTCCACCCGGTGCGCGGCCTGGCTCATCGCGTTCTCGGCCAGTGTCTCGATGGCCTGCGAGCTGTTGGACGAGAGCAGCCACGACACCAGCAGCGCCGGCACCAGCGCGGCCAGCACCAGGGCGGCCATGAGGGCCGGACCCAGCGAAAAGCGGCGGCGAAGGGGCGGGTGGTTCAAGGTCGGGGGTCTTTCGGAGAACGTGGTCAGCCCGCCAACGGCTCGACGCTGCAGACATCAAGCGGGTCGCTGCGGTGCGGCAGCGTCAGCAGGTAGCGGTTGAGCGGCTTCACCGCACCGGTGATGCTGCGCAGCACCGGCACCGACACCGTGATGGCGCCCGGGGCGGGCGTCGCATGGCGCTGCAAGGCCATGGTGTCGACCACCGTCTCGCCCACCGGGATGAGCTGGGTGCTGCCGCCCAGCAGCCCTTCGAGCCGCATCATCGCCACCGGGCCGGCGTGCAGCGCCGTGCCGACCTCAAAGGCGGGCAGGGCGCGGCCCGGGAACTGGCTGCACACAAAGTCCGCCATGCCGCTGGCCGAGCGGCGCAATCCCAGCGCGGCCTTCATCGCCCGCAGGCTGTGCGGCGCGGTGGAAGCGGTGTCCTGGTCGGCAAACACGGCGAGCACGCCTTCGCCCACGAACTGGAGGGCGCTGGCGCCGAACAGGTGGACCGTGTCGCCGCTGTTCTCGTAAAAGCGCTTGAGCAGCCGGCCCATCTCGGCCGCGCTCAGTTCGGAAAGCCACGACGGATAGGCAGTGATGTCGGCGAACAGCACGGTGGCGTGGGGGTGGTGAACGGTGTCCTGGCCGCCGGCATCACCCGGCCATTGTTCGCTGAGCTCGCGCGCCAGGCGTTTTTCGTACTGTTCCTGCAGCGCCCAGGCCTGTTCTTCGAGCGCCTCGCTCAGGGCCGTCTGCATGTGCAGCTGGCGCGCGGCGTTGCGCACGCTCTGGCGGTTGAGCTGGGCCAGCACCGCGTCCACCAGCTCGCGCGGGCGCAGGGGTTTGGTGATGTAGTCGTCGGCGCCGAGGTTCATGCCCTGGCGCATGTCGCGGCGGTCCTGCAGCGACGTCAGCAGGATGAAGGGCGTCTGCCCCACATCGGCGTGCTCGCGCACGCGCTGGAGCAACTCGAACCCGTTCATGCCGGGCATGTTGACGTCGCTGACGATCACGTCGGGCCAGCGTTGCTGGATCAGCGCCCAGGCGCCCAGGCCGTCACCGGCGCTCAGGACTTCATGCCCCTGGTTTTTCAATGTCACGCTGATCAGCTTCAGCGTGCCGCTGTCGTCTTCTGCCACCACCACCAATGCCATCGCGGACCACTCTGTTTCTGACCAACCCGCATCCTAGAGCACGGCATCCGGATGCTGACGGAGGCGAGCCTCCCGGCCCGCTTGCGCTCCTGCCCAACGTGACGGATTGCCGCTCGGTGTGCGCTGGCTCAACGAATGTCGGCGGCCAGCCGCCATGGCGTCTTCTGCCAGGCCAGCACCTCTTCGCCCAGCAGCCAGGCCGACTGCGGGAAGCGCCTGGCCCACCCCTCGGCGGTGGTGAGCTTGAAGGCGCCGTTCCTGTAGGCCAGTTGGATGGACTGGTGTTCGGGCATCTGGCGCGCGTGGCACAGCAGCACCGCGAGGCGCAGGCACAGGAGCTGTTTGGCGAACAGTTCGTCGGCCAGTGCCGCTTCCATCTTGCGCAGCTTGCCGCGCTGGCCCAGCACCAGCTGGCTCATGCGGTGCAGTTCGGGAAAAGAAAAACCCGGTGCGTCCACGTGGTCGAGGATGTAGGCACCGTGGTGGTACGACCGCTCGTGCGAGATGTGGGTGCCGATCTCATGCAGGCGCGCGGCCCAGGCCAGCTTTTGCGAATAGCGGCCGTTCGCTGCGCTGTCCGCCGCGACCTGGGCAAACAGTGCGGTGCTCACCGTGCTCACCCGTCGGGCCTGCCCGGCGTCCACGGAGAAGCGCTCGGCCAGCCAGCCCACGGTGCGCTCGCGCACATCGGTGTCGTTGGTCTCGCGGTCGATCAGGTCGTACAGGGCGCCCTGTCGCAGCGCGCCCTGGGCCGGCAGCATCTGCGGGATGTCGAACAGATCGAAGATGGCACGCAACACCGCCAGGCCACCCGCCAGCACAGGGCGCCGGTCGTCCTTCAGACCTTCCAGCCGCAGCGTGTCCACCGAGGCGGCCTTGACCAGGCGGTCGAGCAGCCAGTCCAGCCCCGGTCGGGTGACCGGCCCCTCCGGCCAGCCGTTGGCGGCCAGGATGTCGGCGATCGCACCGACGGTGCCCGAGGAACCGTAGGCCACGGTCCATTCGTTCGTCGGGAACGTGCCGAGCGCCTCGTCCAGCACCGCCTTGGCCGCCACCTCGGCGGTCTTGAAGCCATTCACGCTGCACAAACCCTTGGGGAAGTAGCGACTGGACCAGGCCACACTGCCCAGCCGGTAGGACTCCATGCGGCGCGCCTCGTAGCCCTGGCCGAGGATCATCTCGGTCGATCGCCCGCCGATGTCCACCACCAGCCGCTTTTCGTCCGACTGCGGCAGCAGCCGCGAAACGCCCTGGTAAATCAGGCGTGCTTCCTCGTGGCCCGATACCACCTCGATGGCAAAACCGAGGATGGCCTGCGCCTTGTCCATGAAAACGTCGCGGTTGGCGGCCTCGCGCAGCGTCTGTGTCGCCACGGCGCGCACCTGGTGCTTCTTGAAGCCGTGCAGTCGCTCGGCAAACCGCGCCAGGCAGTCCCAACCGCGCTGCATGGCGGCCAGGCTGAGGTTCTTGTTTTCGTCGAGGCCATTGCCCTGGCGGACGGTTTCCTTGATGTACTCGACGCGCTCGATGTGACCGGAGTCGAAGCGGCCGATTTCCAGCCGGAAGCTGTTGGAACCGAGGTCGATGGCGGCGAGGAGGGTTCCGTTTTGCATGGGTTCGTGGGGATCGCAGCGCGGCAGGCGAACAGTGAAAATGTGGCTGGATTGTGACGCAACGCCATGACAGGCCGTGCGCAGCGGGTTGGCCCAGGCTTGACGATCTGGTTCCAGCGCGGCATCTTGTGCTGCCAGCGCCCGGGCCCCTACCATGCCAGTCTGCCCCCACTGAAAGCCGAAACATGAACACCAGAACTCGGTTCGACAGGTTCCCGACCCCGGTCGAACCCAGCGATGCCGCCCGGCGCCGCTGGATCTTGGGCTCGGCCGTCGCTTGGGCGGGTTTTCCCTGGGCCAGCGCCTGGGGGCAGCCCGCCTCGGCCGCTGCCGAGGAAGCCAAAGCGCCGCCGCTCCCGGCCCTGGGCAGCCCGTTCACCCTGCCGCGCCTTACCCTGCTGGACGGCAGCGTTTTCGAGCCGGCGGGCGCCGAGGGCCAGCCGCTGCTGGTGTACTGGTGGTCCAGCACCTGCCCGTTCTGTGCTTTGCAGAGCCCCAGCATGGAAAAGCTCTGGCGCAGCCAGAAGGGCCGGGGCCTGCAGATGGTGGCGCTGTCGATCGACAGAAAACCCGAGGACGCCTCGGCCTACCTCAAGGCCAGGGGCTACAGCTTTCCTTCCGCCTGGGCCAGCCCCGATTGGCGAAAGACTTTCCCCAAGCCGCGCGGCCTGCCCATCACGCTGCTGCGCGGGCGCGATGGCAAGCTGTTGCTGGCTGAAAGAGGCCAGATGTTCCCCGAGGATGTCGAAGCCATCGCCGCACTGATCTGATTCCACCCACTCCGGAAGGTATCCCGTGTTCAACCGTTTCCTGTCACTCTCCAGTGCCGTGCTTTTGCTGTCGGTTGGCCTGTCCGCCCAGGCGGTGGAGATCGTGTTCCGGCCGGTGGCGCCCAATGTGTATGCGTACGTGGGCGACATCGAAGGCCGTACTTACGAGAACGAGGCACTCAACGCCAACCTGGGCCTGGTGGTTACACCGGCGGGTGCGCTGCTGATCGACAGCGGCGCCAGTTTCCAGGGCGCGAAGCAGATCGCGGACGCGGCGAAGAAGGTGACACCGCAGCCCATTCGGTGGGTCATCAACACCGGCGGACAAGACCACCGCTGGCTGGGCAACGGTTACTTCAAGGCGCAGGGTGCCGAGATCATGGCCCACGCCGCTGCCGAGGCCGACATGAAGGCGCGCGGCCCCGAGCACCTGCGCGCCAACGCGCCGGTGCTTAAGGAAAAGATGGACGGCACGGAGCCGGTGTTGCCCACCCGCTGGTTGACCGGGCCGGACACGAAGCTCGACCTGGGCGGCGTGGCCGTGCAGGTGGTTCACCGGGGCGGTGGCCACACACCAGGCGACAGCATGGTCTGGCTGCCTCAAAGCGGCGTGGTCTTCACCGGTGACGTGGTCTATGTGGACCGCATCCTCGGACTGCACCCGGTCAGCAAGACGAAGAACTGGGTACAAAGTTTCCATGCGCTGGAAGCCCTGGCGCCGACAGTGGTGGTGCCCGGCCACGGCAGCGTGACCACGCTGGCCCGGGCGCAGAAGGACACCGGCGAGCTGCTCAAGGCGCTGCGCACCCACATGGGTCGGGCGGTGGAGGCGGGCACCGACATCGGTGCGGCGGTCAAGACCTTTGACGCGGCGCCGTTCAAGCACCTCAAGCACGTGGAAGTCTGGCTGCCCCAGCTGGCCAACCGCACCTACCTGGAAATGGAGCAGGAGTGAATCGGGCTTGCTGACCCGTCCAGGAACGGGTTTGTGACTGTCACAATCCTGTCACACACGCCCCCTACAGTCGTCCTCAAGGTTTTTCTTTCCCCAACCCTGAGGACTTTCATGAACACCAAGCGCACCCTTCTCAAGACCGTTGCCGCCGCCGCCCTGGCCACCCTGGCCATGGGTTCGGCCATCGCCGCCGACATCACCGGCGCGGGAGCCACCTTCCCGTTCCCGATCTACGCCAAGTGGGCTGAAGCCTACAAGCAAGCCACCGGCACCGGCCTGAACTACCAGTCCATCGGTTCTTCGGGCGGCATCCGCCAGATCCGTGCCAAGACCGTGGCCTTCGGCGCCACCGACGCGCCCGTGTCCGGTGCCGACCTGGACAAGGACGGCATGGTGCAGTTCCCCGCCATCATCGGCGGCACCGTGCCGGTGTTCAACCTGGACGGTTTTGGCAAGGGCGAACTGCGCGTGACCGGCCCGGTGTTGGCCGAGATGTTCATGGGCAAGATCAGCAAGTGGAACGACCCCAAGCTGGCCGCCCTGAACCCCGGCAAGAAGCTGCCCGACCAGACCATCACCATCGTGCACCGCGCCGACGGCTCGGGCACCACGTTCAACTGGACCGACTACCTCGCCACCGTCAGCAAGGAGTGGGCCGACACCGTGGGCAAGGGCGCTGCCGTCAAGTGGCCGGCTCCCACCTCGGTCGGTGGCAAGGGCAACGAAGGCGTGGCCGCCAACGTCAGCCGCACCAAAGGCTCGCTGGGTTACGTGGAATACGCCTACGCCAAGAAGAACAACATTTCCGTCATGGCCCTTCAGAACCGTGACGGCAACTTCGTGATGCCGGGCGACGAAGAGTTCACGGCCGCTGCCGCCGGTGCCGACTGGTTCAGCGCTCCCGGCATGGGCCTGTCCATCGTGAACCAGCCAGGTGCCAAGGCTTACCCGGTGTCCACCGCGTCCTTCATCCTGATGTACAAGAACCCGGAAAACAAGGCCGAAAGCGCCGAGGTGATCAAGTTCTTTGACTGGGCCTTCAAGAACGGCAAGAAGATGGCTTTGGATCTGGAATACGTGCCGCTGCCCGATGCCCTGACCAACCAGATCCGCACCCGCGTCTGGTCGCAGATCAACAACAAGTGATCGGGTCCGGGGTCTGCCCCGCGGGCAGACCCTCACCACCGGCATCCGCCACGGGTGCCGGTGATGTGTTGTTCCTTTCTGGCTTAATCGGGGATCCTGTATGCCTGCCGCCGCGACCATGAACCCGTCCCATCACCCTTCCACGTCCGCTGAACTTCCCAGTGCCTCCATGGTCGCTGTGGCCAGAAAACAGCGATTGCAAGACGCCATCTTCCACCGCCTGACGCAGTCGTTTTCGCTGCTGGTGCTGTTCGCGCTGGTGGGCATCATCGTCTCGCTGTTCATCAACGCGTGGCCCACGTTTGCCAAGTTCGGTGCCCACTTCATCTGGTATGTGGAGTGGGACATCATCAACGAAGAATTCGGTGCCGCGATCTCCATCGTCGGCACGGTGCTCAGTGCCGGCATTGCCCTGGTGCTGGCCGTGCCGCTCGCCTTTGGCATTGCGGTTTTCCTGACCGAAACCTGCCCGGTTTGGCTGCGCCGACCACTGGGCACCGCCATCGAACTGCTGGCGGCGGTACCTTCCATCATCTACGGCATGTTCGGTCTGTTCGTGTTTGCCCCGGTGTATGCTGACTACCTGCAGGTGCCGCTGCAGGATGTGCTGGGCGGGATGCCGCTGGTGGGCTGGCTGTTTGGCGGCGCCACCAACGGCCTGGGTATCCTGGCCGCGGGCATCATCCTGGCGTTCATGGTGCTGCCCTATGTGGCCGCCGTGATGCGCGATGTGTTCGAGATCACACCGCCCATCCTGCGCGAATCCGCCTACGCCCTGGGTTGCACCACCTGGGAGGTGGTCCGCAAGGTGGTGCTGCCCTACACCCAGAAGGGTGTGATCGGCGGCATCATGCTCGGGCTGGGTCGCGCATTGGGCGAAACCATGGCGGTCACGTTCGTGATCGGCAATGCCAACCGCATGCCCACCTCGCTTTTCTCCCCGGGCACTTCCATCGCATCGTTGCTCGCCAACGAGTTCGGCGAGGCCGAGGGACTGCACTTCAACACCCTGTTTGCCCTGGGCTTCCTGCTCTTCTGCATCACCTTCGTGGTGCTGGCGATGGCCAAGTGGATGATCATCCGGGCCGAAAAAGCCAAGGGCACCTGAAGCGCCGCGCCCAGCAGCCTCATTGGAAAGATCACCCCCATGCAAATGAATACCTCACCCCTGTACCGCAGCCGCCAGCGTACAAGCGCGATCGGGCTCACGCTGTCGATGGTTGCGATGACCCTGGGCCTGGTCGCCCTGCTGTGGATCCTGTTTGTGCTCTTCTCCAACGGCATCGCCGCGCTGGAGCTGAGCCTGTTCACCCAGGACACGCCCGCACCTGGCTCGGAAGGCGGTGGCTTGCGCAACGCCATCGTCGGCAGCTTGATGATGGTGGGCCTGGCGGTGCTGGTGTCGACACCCATCGGCATCCTGGCCGGCGTCTACCTCACCGAATTCGGTGACACCAGCAAGACGGCCGAGTTCACCCGCTTCGTGACCGACATCATGCTGTCGGCTCCGTCCATCGTGCTCGGCCTGTTCGTCTATGCGATTGCCGTGGCCACCGTGGGCAACTTCTCGGGTTACGCCGGCACCCTGGCGCTCTCGCTGATCGCCATTCCCGTGGTGATGCGCACAACCGAAAACATGTTGCGCCTGGTGCCTGGAAGTCTGCGGGAAGCCGCCTTTGCGCTGGGTGCACCGCGCTGGAAAGTCGCGACCATGGTGTCCCTGCGGGCTGCCAAGAGCGGCGTGATCACCGGCTTGCTGCTGGCCATCGCGCGCATCAGCGGCGAGACCGCACCGCTGCTCTTCACCGCGCTGAACAACCAGTTCTTCAGCACCGACATGGGGGCGCCGATGGCGAACCTGCCGGTGGTGATCTTCCAGTTTGCCATGAGCCCGTACGAAAACTGGATCAACCTGGCCTGGGGCGGTGCACTGCTCATCACCTTGGCGGTGCTGGCCCTGAACATCCTGGCCCGCGTGTTCTTCCGCGAAAAAGTGCGTACCTGATCCACACCCAAGAACTGGACCTCAACATGACCACCACCGCCTTTGCGCCTGCACCCTCCATGGTATCGGCTGCAAAAAACGACAGCGCAGCGCCCCTGAAGAACGCTCTGGAGGTGCGCAACCTCAACTTTTTCTACGGCAAGTTCCAGGGCCTGAAGGACGTGAACATGGACATCGCTGAACGCCGTGTCACGGCCTTCATTGGTCCCTCGGGCTGTGGCAAGTCCACGCTCTTGCGCACGCTCAACCGCATGTACAGCCTGTACCCCGGCCAACGCGCCGAAGGTGAAATCAGCTTCTACGGGCAGAACCTTCTCGACCCCAGGCAGGATCTGAACCTGCTGCGCGCGCGCATCGGCATGGTGTTCCAGAAGCCCACGCCGTTTCCCATGACCATCTACGACAACATCGCCTTCGGCGTGAAGCTCTACGAAAACCTGAGCAAGAGCGACATGGACGACCGCGTGGAGTGGGCGCTTTCCAAGGCCGCGCTCTGGAACGAGGTGAAAGACAAGCTGGGCCAGAACGGCATGAGCCTCTCGGGCGGTCAGCAGCAGCGCCTGTGCATCGCGCGCAGCGTGGCGGTCAAGCCCTCGGTGCTGTTGCTGGACGAGCCCACCTCGGCGCTGGACCCAATCTCCACCGGCAAGGTGGAAGAACTGGTGCACGAGCTCAAGCAGGACTACACCATTGCCATCGTGACCCACAACATGCAGCAGGCGGCGCGTTGCAGCGATTTCACGGCCTACATGTACCTGGGTGAGCTGATCGAATTCGGTGCAACGGAGCAGATTTTCTTCAAGCCCACCAAGACCGAGACCGAAGACTACATCACCGGCCGCTTTGGCTGATCAGGGAGAACAACATGGGTGACAAACATCTTTCCAGCCAGTTCGACGCCGAGCTGAATTCCATTTCCACCCACGTGCTGGAGATGGGTGGACTGGTTGAATCGCAGCTGCACCAGGCCATCTACGCGCTGGTGAACATGAGCATGGAGACCGCCGAGCAGGTGCTGGAGACCGAGCACCGCATCAACCAGATGGAAGTGGACATCGACCACGAGATCATCTCCACCATCGGGCGGCGTCAGCCCACGGCGCGCGACCTGCGTTTTCTGATGGCGATCTCGCGCACCACCCAGAACCTGGAACGAGCCGGCGACGAGGTCGCGCGCATCGCGCGCATGGTCAAGTCCATCATCGAAAGCGGATCGCCGCGTTCGCTGCCGGTGTCCGAGTTGCGTCTGGCTTCCGACCTGGCCGCTGGCCTCTTGCGCAAGACGCTCGATTCGTTCGCGCGCCTGGACACCGCGATGGCGTTGACCATCATGAAAGAAGACAACGCGATCGACATCGAGTACGACGGCTTCCTGCGCAAGCTCATCACCTACATGATGGAAGACCCGCGCACGATTTCGCCGAGCCTGAACCTGCTTTTCTTGGCCAAATCGCTGGAGCGCGTGGGCGATCACGCCAAAAACATCGCCGAGCAGATCATCTTCGTCGTCAAGGGCGAAGATGTGCGCCACTCGCCGATGGACAAAGTCGAATCGGTGGTCGGATGAACACGACTCCACCCGCCGCGCTGTTGTGCGTTTGGGCAGCGGGCTTTGTTGATCAGGGGTTGGCATCGTGAGAAAACTGCCCCGTGTGCTGGTGGTCGAGGACGAGCCGGCGATTGCCGAGCTGATTGCCGTCAACCTGCGCCACAACGGCTTTGCGCCGACGGTGGTGTTCGACGGCCAGGCCGCCCAGCGCGAGGTGGACGCGGTGCTGCCCGACGTGATCCTGCTCGACTGGATGCTGCCGGGCGAGAGCGGTGCCGCTCTGGCCCGACAGTGGCGCAAGCAGGAACGCACCAAGACGGTTCCGATCCTGATGCTGACCGCCCGCAGCGACGAGTCCGACAAGGTGCAAGGCCTGGACGCCGGCGCCGACGACTACATCACCAAACCGTTTTCGACGCAGGAGTTGCTGGCCCGCATCCGTGCGGTACTGCGCCGCCGCGCGCCCGAGATCGTCAACGATTCCGTGCAGGTGGGTGAACTGGCGCTGGATGCAGGAACCTACCGCATCACCTTCCGGGGGCAGGAGCTCAAGGTCGGGCCGACGGAATTCAAGCTGTTGCACTACCTCATGAAGCACGCCGAGCGCGTGCACACGCGTGGTACGCTGCTCGACAAGATATGGGGGGACCATGTCTTCATCGAGGAGCGGACCGTGGACGTGCATGTCAAGCGTTTGAGGGAATCACTGGGCGAAGCGGCCAGCATGGTGGAAACCGTGCGCGGGGCCGGATACCGCCTGACCACCCAGAGCAGCGCAGGGCGATCTGCCCAAGGCACCCAGCCGGCGCATTCATGATCGGTCGGGTCCTGGGTCTGCTGTTCCTGGTGCTGCTGGGAGCGGCATGGGGTTGGAGCCGTTCGTCGGTTCCGTGGTCGGTGGCCGGCGCCTTGCTGGGAGCCCTGGCCTGGGGCATTCACGACAGCATCCGCGCCGGACGGCTGCTGCAGTGGCTGAACCAGGGTGAGGTGACCAGCACGCCCAATCTCAAGGGTGTTTGGGGCGAACTGCTGGACCGCAACCGCAAGATTTTCAAGAAGCTGGAAAAAAAGGCCCAGAGCAGCGATGCCCGGCTGGACGACTTCCTGTCCGCGATCCAGGCTTCACCCAATGGGGTGGTGTTGCTGGATGCCCAGGGCGCCATCGAATGGTCCAACCTGACCGCGGCCGGCCATCTGGGTTTTGATGCACAACGCGATCTGGGGCAGTCGGTGCGCAACATGGTGCGCGCACCCGCGTTCGTGGCCTACCTCGCCGGGGGTGATTTCAGCCACGAGATCCAGATCGATGGCCCGGGTCCGAGGCCTTCGCAGCCGAATCGGATTTCGCTGCAGATCCACCCCTACGGCAAGAAGCGCAAACTGATGATCTCGCGCGATGTGACCGCGTTGCAACTCGCGGAAACCATGCGCCGCGATTTCGTTGCCAACGTCTCGCACGAGATCCGGACCCCGCTCACCGTGCTCAGCGGCTTTGTGGAGACCATGCAGAGCATCCCGCTCGAAGAAGGCGACCGCACCCGGTACCTGGGCCTGATGAGCCAGCAGGCCCTGCGCATGCAGACCCTGGTGAACGACCTGCTCACGCTCTCCAGGCTGGAGGGAAGCCCTGCGCCCGGTGCCGGTGAGTGGATCGACGCATCGGCCCTGCTGGAACAGGTGGTGCAGGAAGCGCGGGGCCTGTCGCAGACGATCGCCAGGCCGGCCCATGTCATCGAGGGCATGCCTGGTCCCGAGTTGGATGTCTCGGGCGCAACCGGTGAATTGCAGAGCGCGATGTCCAACTTGTTGAGCAATGCCGTTCGCTACACACCCGGTGGCGGCTCGATCCGTGCGGGCTGGCGCCTGCGTGCGGACGGTGGCGCCGAGTTTCTGGTCACCGACACCGGCCCCGGCATTGCGGCGGAGCACCTGCCGCGGCTCACCGAGCGCTTTTACCGGGTGGACCGCAGTCGCTCGCGCGAAACCGGCGGAACGGGGCTGGGGCTGGCCATCGTGAAGCACGTGGCGCAGCGCCACGGCGGGCAGATCCTGGTGGACAGTGTGGAAGGGCGGGGTTCGACTTTCACTCTGGTGCTGCCCCCGCTGCGGGTGCGTGAACACGTTGCATCCTGAGCCACTGGTGAAGGGCTTCAGTCCGCCACACGCTGGTAGACCAGCAGGCGTTCCTTGCGGTCGTTGAGACGGCTCACGCTGGCCCTGAAGGCCCATTGGGTGAGGTTCACCCGCTGGTCCAGCGTCGCCTGGCTGGCGGGGTCGACCACCATGCCGCGGCAAGGCGGCTCGGTTCCAGGGCCGGTTCGAACCAGGGTCAACTTTCCGTGATATTGCAGGGCCGCGATCTGCGCCTGTGACAGACCGTCGACCAGCACACAGCGGTCCTTGGGCACCAGGGTGGCAATGCTGCGCGAAATGGGCCCGTAGCTGCGACCAAAATCCAGCAGGGGCAACCACAAGGTCATCAACAGCAACCAGCACAGGGTGGCGCCCGCCGCGGGCAGCACCAGGCTCTTCCAGAGCGCCTGCCGGTGCTCCCCCACGCGCCAGCTCACCAGCCAGATCCAGGCCAGGCTGGCGATCGTGGCGACAGCAACCAGCCAGAACGAAAACTCGGGCACGAAACCCGGTGCCAGCTTGGCCACGTTGGCCGCTGGTTTGGCCGGCACACCGGTCTGCATGGCGACCCACACGGTCCAGATCACCAATGCGCAGCCGGTGAAAAAGATCAGAGTGAACCAGTCGATGAGGGACGAGACGCTGCGGCTGAGGGTGGGCAAGGCAAATGCTGCGAGTGCCGCCAGCGCGGGCAAGGCCAGCAGCAATGCGCGGTCGAAATCGGGGTTGATGGCGCTGTTGATCACACAAACGCTGGCCGTCCACAGGGGCAGTGCGACGTGCGGCTGGCGCAACTGGCGGCGCCAGCGCCAGAGCGTCCACAGCGCCAGCGGCCAGGCCGGCCAAGTGAACCAGACCAACAATCGACCCCAGCGCTGCCAATCACTGAACTGGGTCGGTAGCCGAACCTCAGGCCAGGTCATCAGGCCGCCCAGAAAAGCACCTGCGACCGCGATCACCAGCCACAGCGCGGCCCAGATCAGCGGCTGGCTGGACCCGGCCGGTTCGTTGCCGGCTTCCGGCGTGCCCGCTCGGCCCAGCGCCACGATCAACAGCAAACCACCGCCGATGCACAGCGCCATCCAGCCCGATCCGCTGAAGACCAACGCCACCACGGCCGCTGCCCAGATCAGCAGGCTGTGCCCGGGTTGACCGGCTTGGGGATGCGCCAGCCGGGCCGCGGCCAGCAGCAAGGCGCTGAGCATGGCCAGGCGGGCCAGGTCCGGCGTGGTTTCGTGCGACAGTTGGGCCAGTCCGAGACAGGCCACGAGCGCGAGGAGGGCGGCATCGGCCAGGGTTCGCGCGTAGTCCACTGGATGCGCTTCGCCACCGAACGCGAAAGGCACCGGCTGTGCACTTTTTTGGCGCGCCAGGTGGTACATCGCGTACCAGGTGCAAGCCAGCGTGAGGGCCAGCAATCCGCCAAACGGGATGCGCGCAGCCACGTCGGCCGGCAAGAACGGCAGCAGCTTGATGAAGGCCGCGCCCAGCCAGTAGGGCAGCGGTCCGGTTTCATCCACCGGCACGCCCAGTACCTGAGGTTGCCACCAGCCGCTGTGGCCCGCCGCCATCTCCAGCATCACGCCGAAGGCGGACACATCGGCCACTTTCCAGGGCTCGCGGCCCAGAAAGCCGGGCAACACATAGGCGATGCAAAACAGGATGAGCGCCAGCCGGGGCAGGCGGCGCACCGCGGCTTGCGGGACGATGGCGGGGGTGGACAGGTTCACTGCACGGAATATACAAGGCGGGGTCTGGGTCCGAGAACGGCAGACCCGTGCGCTACAGCCGGGATCGGCTGGACAAAAAAAAGCAGCCGACGAGGCGGCTGCTTTCTTGCGGATGGTTCGCTCTGCGGGGAGCGACTTTTCCAGGCCGGCTTATTTGGCGGCGGTCTTGCCGAAGCGGTTGCGGAACTTCTCGACGCGGCCACCCATGTTGTCCACGGACTTCTGCGTGCCCGTGTAGAAGGGGTGCGATTCGCTGGTGGTGTCCAGCTTGAAGAGCGGCAGGTCGCGGCCGTCTTCCATCTTGATCATTTCTTTGGTGTTCGCGCACGAGCGGGTGACGAACTTGAAGCCATTGGACATGTCCTGGAAGCACACGTCGCGGTAGTTGGGGTGAATGCCGTCTTTCATGACGTTTCCTTAGGGTTCAGGTGCGGCAGCCGCAGCGGAACCATTCCACTGTACTTGTCGCAAATTGCAAAGCTTCGAATTATAGCCCGAGAAACAATGCAGCCGGAGACCGTGCCTGAAACCCAGATCACCGCGGAACCGGCTTTGCCGGGCCGCAGGTGTCGCACCTTGAGGGGCAGAGCTGGCTACACGCAGTGAGTCAGAGATGGGGGTGGGGCTGATCAACCGCCTCTTCGCATCATGTCAAAGAACTCCGAGTTGTTCTTCGTCGCCTTCATGCTCTTCAAGACCATTTCCATCGCCTCGATCTCGTCCATGTTGTACATGAACTGGCGCAGGATGCGGGTCTTTTGCAGGATCTCGGGCGCCAGCAGCAGTTCTTCGCGGCGGGTGCCGCTGCGGTTGAGCTGGATCGACGGGAACACGCGCTTTTCGTACAGGCGGCGGTCGAGGTGGATTTCGCAGTTGCCGGTGCCCTTGAATTCTTCAAAGATCACTTCGTCCATGCGGCTGCCGGTGTCGACCAGCGCGGTGGCGATGATGGTCAGCGAGCCGCCTTCTTCGATCTTGCGCGCAGCGCCGAAGAAGCGCTTGGGGCGCTGCAGGGCGTTGGAATCGACACCGCCGCTCAGCACCTTGCCGGAGGAGGGCAGCACGTTGTTGTAGGCGCGGGCCAGGCGGGTGATCGAGTCCAGCAGGATCACCACGTCTTTTTTCAGCTCGACCAGGCGCTTGGCGCGCTCGATCACCATCTCGGCCACGTGCACGTGGCGCGCGGCCGGCTCGTCAAAGGTCGAGGCGATCACGTCGCCGCGCACCGTGCGCTGCATTTCGGTCACTTCTTCCGGGCGTTCGTCCACCAGCAGCACCAGCAGTTCCACCTCGGGGTGGTTGGCGGTGATGGCGTGGCAGATGTGCTGCATCATCACCGTCTTGCCGCTCTTGGGCGGTGCCACGATCAGCGCGCGCTGGCCACGGCCGATGGGCGCGATGATGTCGATCACGCGGCCGGTGATGTTCTCTTCGGTCTTGATGTCGCGTTCCAGGCGCATCTGTTCCTTGGGGAACAGCGGCGTCAGGTTCTCGAACATGATCTTGTGCTTGTTGTCCTCGGGGGGCAGGCCAAAGTAACGCTCGCCGTCTTTCGGGATGCGCACCTCGCCCTCGATCATGTCGCCGGTGTGCAGGTTGAAGCGACGGATCTGGCTCGGCGAGATGTAGATGTCGTCGGTGGACGCGGTGAAGCTCGTGTCCATGTTGCGCAGGAAGCCGAAACCGTCGGGCAGCACCTCCAGCACGCCGTCGGCATTCACCAGCTCGCCGCCCTTGGCGCGCTTCTTGATGATGGCGAACATCAGCTCCTGCTTGCGCATGCGGCCGGTGTTTTCGATCTCAAGCGCATCGGCCTGCTTGAGGACTTCAGACACGTGCAGTGCCTTGAGTTCGTTGAGGTGCATGGAATTCACTCCGGGAGGGAGCTGTGACAAAAACCGGGGGAGGGGGCGCTGGCGTCCGGATGACGGACGGTGCGCTTTTGAAGCGTGCTGGGCTGTGTCTGGCCAGCGATGCGGCGGATTATGACAGGAAAAAATCCACCGGGATAAGCGGGCCCGGGCATTGCGCCCAGGCCACGCGGGCTTGAAATCAGGCCAGTTGCTGGTCGATGAAAGCGGTCAGCTGGGCCTTGCTCATGGCGCCCACCTTGGTGGCGGCGAGTTGACCGTCCTTGAACAGCATCAGCGTGGGGATGCCGCGGATGCCGAACTTGGCCGGCACTTCGCGGTTGTCGTCCACGTTCATCTTGGCCACTTGCAGCTTGCCGGTGTAGGTGCCGGCGACTTCGTCCAGGATGGGCGCGATCATCTTGCAGGGGCCGCACCATTCGGCCCAGAAGTCCACCAGCACGGGAGCGGGAGCGCTGAGCACATCGGCCTGGAAAGTTGCGTCAGAAACGTGTTTGATCAGGTCGCTGGCCATGGGTCATCCTAAGGAACGTTGAACGGGGGGAGTTAAAGTCGGTGCGCTGGACGGGCGGGGTGCCGAGCACCGCTGCCGGTCGTGAACATCAATTGTGACAGAAACGCCCGCCGCATGAAGCCCGCCATCCCCGACGCCGCCGCCAGCGCCGCCCCTCAGGACGGTGCTGCGGACGGGGTGCATCCCACTGCGTTGCGCTGGGCCCATGTGCTGAATGCCATCGAAGCCCACCGCCAGGTTCAGGGTGCTTCGGCAAGCCGAACGCTGGTGCTGGTGCCCTACGCGCAGCTCATGGCGGCCGGCCGCCGTGCCTGGGCGCTGACCCATCCCAACGGGTTCGCGCCGCGCTTTGAGTCGAGCCGCAACTGGGCCACGAGCCTGCAGCCCTTCGCCCCGACGGTCACCGACTGGTCGGGTGACATGGCCCGCGATGCCCTGGTGGCTGGCCACCTGCTGGAACGGGTGGCCAGAGGCCGCGTCGACCCGGCGCTCAAGCCGGTGATGGTGGCCCGCCTGGTGGAAGCGGCGCGCCAGCTCGCGCCCCTGGCCGCTGCGCGCGTGCCTTCCGAACGCCAGGCCTGGGCCGATGGCCTGCGAGCCAGCGCCCTGCCGGCCAGCCCGACGCTGCAATGGGAGGCGCTGCTGGCATCCCTCGCGCTGGCCTGGGCAGGCACCTCCCGTTACGCCACCGATGTGCTGTGGTCACCGCTGGCGGAACCGGGCAGCGGTTTCGACTCGCTGGTGGTCTTGCAGGGCTTCCAGGCCGATCCGCTGGCCGAGGCCTTGCTGGCGCGCTGGGGAGCGCGTGGTGCCTTGATTCATTGGCACGAAGTGGAGGTGCAGCCACCCGCGCCCAGGCTGCACGCTTGTGGCGACGCCGAGGACGAGGCCCAGCGGGCGGCGGCTTGCGTGGTGACGCAGGCCAGCGCCGGGCGCCTGCCGGTGGCGCTGGTGGCCAACGACCGGCTGCTCACCCGGCGCATCAGCGCCTTGCTGCAGGGTGCCGGTTTGACGCTGCGCGACGAGACGGGCTGGAAGCTCTCGACCACCCACGCCGCCGCCCAGCTCATGGCCTTGTTGCGTGCCGCCGACCGCCAGGCCCGCACCGACGATGTGCTGGACTGGCTCAAACAGACCCGCATGGGCGGCGAGGCCCAGGTGTCCCGGCTGGAAAAGCAGGCCCGCGCCCTGGGCCTGTCGCACGGCGCTTCGGCGCTGACGCATCCCAAGCTGGCGTCGTTCGTGCCGCTGGGCGCCAGCGATCTGCTGACTGGCCTGCAAGCGCCCCGGCCTCTGTCCCAGTGGCTCGGTGATCTGGCGCAGGCGCTGCGTGGCTGCGGCTGGTGGGAGGCTTTCACAGCCGACCAGGCCGGCCAGCAGATCGTGCAGTCGCTGCGTCTGGGCGACGGGGCGGCGCACGAGCTGTCGGCGCTCACCAGTGGCCTGGGCGACGCCGACCTTGCCTCCATGGAGTCGACAGCGCAGCGCGGCCCCGGCCGCATGGGCCTGCACGCGTTCACCGCCTGGGTGCGCGACACACTGGAAGCCGCCAGTTTCACCCTGAGCGGAGCCGACGAAGTGGGCGAACCTGCGGTGGTGATCCTGCCCATGGCGCAGTTGCTGGGGCGTGTCTTTGGCGCGGTGGTGGCTCCGGGTTGTGACGAGGTGCGCCTGCAACCCAGCCCCGAGCCGCCCGGCCAGTGGACGCCCGCCCAGCGAGAGGCCCTTGGACTGCCCGGCCGCGAAGCGCTCGCAGAAGCCGCCCACCAGGCCTGGCAGGGCATGACCGCGCTGCCGCAGCTGGATCTGCTGTGGCGCACCCAAGACCAGGGCGAGGCCGTGCTGCCCAGCCCCTGGGTGCTGGCGTTGACGCCGTCGGCCGACACGGGCGCGACCGACCCCCGGGTGCAGCGAAGCCTGCGGCCCGAACCGCAGGCCCGCCCCACACCCGCCGCGGGCGCGTTGCTGCCAGACGCGATCTCGGCCAGCGCCTACCAGGATCTGCGTGACTGTCCGTACCGTTTCTTTGCGCTGCGCCAGTTGCGGCTGCAGGAGGCCGACGAGCTGGAAGCCGAACCCGACAAGCGCGACATGGGCATCTGGCTGCATGCTGTGCTCAAGGCGTTCCACGAACAGCGCGCAGGGCGCGATCCCGACACCGAGCGCGACCGGACCCTGATCGACCGGCTGGCCGACAGCGTGGCGCAAGACATGGGCCTGGCGGTGAACGACGCCGCGGATCAGCCCGGCGTGGGCCAGGCTGGCTTCCTGCCGTTCCTGGCCGCCTGGCCAGCGCTGCGCGACGGGTACCTGAAATGGCTCGCCGGCTTTGAAGCCACAGCCGGTCGCGCCGGCCCGTGTTTTGGCCAGGCCGAGGTCTCGCTCAGCAGCCAGGCCGGGCCCTACAGGCTGGTCGGCAAGCTCGACCGCGTGGACCATCAAGACAGCCCGGAAGGCGCGATCCCGTTCGTGATCGACTACAAGACCGAACCGCGCAAGACCACCACCGACCGCGTGAAGCAGCCGCTGGAGGACACGCAGATCGGCTTTTACGCCGCGCTGCTGCCCGATGAAACCTTGCGCGCGGCCTACCTGAGCATCGGTGAAAGTCGCAACGACAAAGACCCGACCCAGCTGGTGGAGCAAACCGAGGTGATCGAGCTGCGCGAACACCTGCGCGAAGGCCTGGTGCACGATCTGGACCGCGTCGCGGCCGGCCACCCCATGCCCGCGCTGGGCGAAGGCAAGGTCTGCGAGTTTTGCGCCGCCCGTGGACTGTGCCGCAAAGATTTCTGGACAGTGCAATGACGCAGGCTGCCTACCGCATCAACGGCGAGCTGGCTTCGCGTGAGGCTTTCTACGCCGTGGCTTGCGACCCGGCGCGCAGTGTGGCGGTGGAGGCCTGCGCGGGCGCGGGCAAAACCTGGATGCTGGTCTCGCGCATCTTGCGGGCGTTGCTCGACGGCACCGCGCCGCAGGACATTCTGGCGATCACCTTCACCAAGAAGGCCGCGGGCGAGATGCGCGAGCGGCTGCTGAAGTGGCTGATCGAATTTGCCGAGAAACCCGAAGCCGAGCTGGCGCAGGAACTGCGCTTGCGCGGCATGGACACAGCGCAGGCCAGCGCGCGAGCCGCCGATCTGCGTGGCCTGCACCAGCGCCTGACCGCGCTCGGCCGCCCGGTGCAGATCCGCACCTTTCACAGCTGGTTTGCGGCGCTGCTGCGCACCGCGCCGCTGGCCGTGTTGCACGACCTGGGCCTGCCCGCGCAGTACGAACTGCTCGAAGACGACACCGAAGCGGTGCAGCGAACCTGGCCGCGTTTTTACGCCGCCGTGGCGGCCAGTCCGGCGCTCCGGCAGGACTTCATGGACAGCGTGGCCCTGCACGGTCGTTTCCAGACCGGCGAGGCCCTGAAAAACGCGCTGAAAAAGCGCGTGGAGTTCGCGCTGGCCGATGCCAGCGGCGTGGTGGAAGCCTCGGTCCAAACCTTCGGCGCGCTGTACCCGCATTGGAGCGCGCTGGCCACGCCCGAAGAGGCGTTGATGCATGGCGCTGCGCGCCAGAAATGGCTGGTCTGGGCCAAGGCTTTGGGCGCCGAGACCAACAAGACGCCGCAGAAAGCGGGCGCTGCCGTGGTCGACGCCTTCGCACTGCCCGACGAACCCGCGCTCATGCCGCAGCGGCTGGCCCAGCTGCGCAAAGCCTTCTTGGTTGCCGACGAAGACCGCCTCACCCACCACCTCACCAAATATCCCGCCGCACAGGAAGCCGAGGCCGAGCTCAAGGACCTGTGCGCCGCCGCTCGCCAGCACGGTGCCTGGCAGCACCACCAGCGCATGGCGCGGCTGACGCGCTTGCTGGTGGCCGAGTACGCGGCCTTGAAGCGCGAACGCGGCTGGGTGGACATGAACGACGTGGAAGGCGCGGCCCTGCGCCTGCTGGGAGACGCCGAACTCTCCGGCTGGATGCAGCAGCGGCTGGACGCGCGGGTGCGCCATGTGCTGATCGATGAATTCCAGGACACCAACCCGCTGCAGTGGCAGGCGCTGTACGGCTGGCTCTCGGCCTATGCCGGTGCCGGCCCGGGCGAGGCACCGCGCGTGTTTCTGGTGGGCGATCCCAAGCAGTCCATCTACCGTTTCCGCCGCGCCGAGCCGCAGGTGTTCAAAGCCGCGCAGGCCTTTGTGGTGCAGGGGCTGGACGGCGCTCTGTTGAGCTGCGACCACACGCGCCGCTGCGCCACCGGCGTGGTGGAAACGCTCAACGCGGTGATGCTCGCGGCGGTGGACGACGCGGGCTACACCGGTTACCGCATCCACACCACCGAGAGCGACGACCTGGGCGCCACGCTGGCGTTGCCGCAGATCCCGCGCGATGCCTCGGGCAAAGGCAGCGAGACCGATGCCGGCTGGCGCGACAGCCTGACCACGCCGCGCGTGCTGCCCGAAGACACCTACAGCGCCATCGAGGCGCGGCAGGCGGCGGACTGGATCGCCCACGAACTTGCTCAAGGCGATCTCCAGCCGAAAGACATCATGGTGCTGTCGCGCAAACGCGAGCGCCTGGGCTGGTTGTTCGACGCGCTGCGCGAGCGCGGCATTCCCTGCGAGCAGCCCGAGAAGCTGGACCTGAGCGAGGCGCCTGCGGTGCAGGATGTGGTGGCGCTGCTGGACGCACTGGTTTCGCCCGTACACGACCTGAGCCTGGCGCAGGCGCTCAAGTCGCCGCTGTTCAGCTGGCCCGACGCCGCGCTGGTGCAGCTGGTGATACTGCAGCGCCGCTGGACCGTGCCCGCCAGCGAGCCGGGCGAAAAACCCCAGGCGCCCACCTGGCGCGAGGTGCTGCAGCGCTGGGCCTTGCTGTCGGCACCAGAGCAGGGCGCCACGCCGTTCGCGGAAGAACTCACCGAGGCTGCCCAGCGAATCGCGCTGTACCAGGGCTGGACGGACAGCCTGCCGCCGCACGACGCGCTGGCCGCCATCTACCGCGAGGGCGACGTGCTCGCGCGATTTGCGAAGGCCGTCCCCGCGAGCCAGCGCGATGCTGTGCTGGCCCAGTTGCGCAGCCTGCTCGGGCACGCGCTTGCGCAGGACGGCGGGCGTTTTCTCACCACCTACCGGTTTGTTCGCGCGCTCAAGGCCGGCGGCATCGGCGCGCCGCAGGCCGCGCAGCCGCAGGCCGTGCGACTGCTCACCATCCACGGCGCCAAGGGCCTGGAGGCGCACACCGTGTTGATGCTCGACACCGACGCCAGATCGCCCAGCCCCGAGAGCATGGGCGTGCTGGTGGACTGGCCGGGCGAGGCCGCTGCGCCGCTGCGCTTCGTGTTTCTCGCCAGCGAAAAGGCGCCACCCGCCTGCGCGGCCGGTGTGCTCGCCATCGAACAGCAGGCCCGCGCGCACGAAGAATTGAATGCGCTCTACGTGGCGCTCACCCGCGCAGCGCAGCGGCTGGTGGTCTCCAGCACCGAGCCGCATGCGCGTGGCGCCGCACCCACCTGGTACCAGCGCATCCTGCCGCAAACCTTGCCACTGGACGCCGCGCCGACGTCCCTGGAAATGCCTGCACTCTCGGAAGACACCCAGGCTTTCAACCTGCCGGAACTGCCGCCCTGCCAGGCACCGGTTCGGCCCGCAGCGGCCCCGCCGCTGGCAGACGCCAATACCGCACCCGACGAGCGCGCCCGCACCGGCCTGGCGCTGCACCGCCTGCTGCAATGGCGGCCCACACCGCTGGGCGACTTTGACTGGGGCGAAGAACACACCGCCGCGGTGGCGCGCGAGTTCGCCCTCACGACTGCGCAAGCCGCCGAGGCGCTGGGCATGGCACGTGCCATCGTGCAGGGTGAAGCCGCCTGGGCCTGGGACCCGACCCAGCTGGACCACTGGGGCAACGAGGTCGAAATCTGGGCCGACGGTCAGTTGCTGCGCATGGACCGCCTGGTGCGCCGCCGCGACACCGGACACTGGTGGGTGCTCGACCACAAAAGCGCGGACCGCCCCGAGCATCAACCCCTGTTGCGCGCCCAGATGCAACGCTATCGCCAGGCTGTGCAACAGGCCCAACCGGGCGATGTGGTTCGCCTGGCTTTCATCAACGCCACCGGGCGCCTCATTGAACTGCCCTTGGAACCCGAACCGCTGTGACCGCCGAACTTTCCCCATCCGAATCCCTGTCCTGCGATGTCGCGGTCATCGGCGCCGGCCCCGCCGGGCTGATGGCCGCCGAGGTGCTGTCCGGCGCCGGCGTGGGCGTGCACCTGTTCGACGCCATGCCCTCGGTGGGTCGCAAGTTCCTGCTGGCCGGCAAGGGCGGCATGAACCTGACCCACGCCGAACCCGCCGACCGGTTTGCCGAGCGCTACGGCCAGCGGCGTCGGCAGATCGAGTCGCTGCTGGGCGACTTCGGCGCCGCCGATGTCCGGGCCTGGGCCAAGGGGCTGGGGATCGACACCTTTGTGGGCAGCTCGGGCCGCGTCTTTCCGACCGACATGAAGGCCGCCCCCTTGCTGCGAGCCTGGTTGCAGCGGCTTCGCCACCCTGACACCGGCGCGCCGGTGCAGTTTCACATGCGCCACCGCTGGACCGGGTGGTCTGAAGACGGCCAACAGCTTGGTTTTGACACCCCGACCGGAACGTTGGCGGTGCGGGCGCGTGCCGTGGTGCTGGCCCTGGGCGGAGGCAGCTGGGCCCGCCTGGGTTCCAACGGTGCATGGGTGCCTTTGCTGGCCGCGCGCGGCGTGGCGGTGGCGCCGCTGCTGCCAGCCAACTGCGGGTTCGACCTGGCGCTGCAAAGCCCGCCCCAGCCCGAGGGCGAACCCTTGCCGGTTCAGGCCGTGCCGGTGTCGCCGGTGGGCTGGAGCGCCTACTTCGCCCAGCGCCATGCCGGCCAGCCGTTCAAGACCGTGGCCGTGACCTGCACCGGGCCGGCGGGCCAGCGTTTCGAACGCAGGGGCGAATTTGTCGCCACCGCCACCGGGGTCGAGGGCAGTCTGATCTACGCCGCATCCAGCCTGCTGCGGGAGCAGATCGTTCAGACCGGCCACGTCACGCTGCACCTGGATCTGCTGCCCGACCACAGTGCCGAACGGGTGCGCACCGAGGTGACGCACCCGCGCGGTTCGCGTTCGCTGGCCAGCCACCTCAAGAGCCGCCTCGGGCTCGACGGCATCAAGACCGCGGTGCTTCACGAGGTGCTGGGCAAGGACGGCATGGCCGACCCGCTGCGCCTGGCGGCGGCCATCAAGTCGCTGCCGCTGCACCTGGTGGCCACCCGGCCGCTGGACGAGGCCATCAGCAGTGCAGGTGGCGTGCTGTTCGAGGCGCTGACCGACGGGCTGATGTGCGAGGCCTTGCCCGGCGTGTTTTGTGCGGGTGAAATGCTCGACTGGGAAGCCCCCACCGGCGGCTATTTGCTCACCGCCTGCCTGGCCAGCGGGCACCGGGCCGGGCAGGGCGTATTGGGCTGGTTGCGCGCCTGAACGCAGGCCGCGACCGGGGTCGTTGTGTCATCGGGCTTTCACCGGCCATCGGCAAACTGTTGTGTTTGAGCGTCCATACCGGAGTGTTGAGATGACCAACTGCAAACTGGGCCGCCGCCCGTTCCTCAAAAGCTGGGCCGCCGTCGCGCTGGCGGCCACGGGCCTGCCCAGCCAGGCGCAGTCCTGGCCAGCGCGGCCGGTCCGCATCGTCGTGCCCTTTGTCCCCGGCGCCGGCACCGACGCCATGGGCCGCCTGGTGGCGGCCAAGCTGTCCGAGCTGTTCAAGGCCAGCGTGGTGGTCGAGAACCGGACCGGTGCTTCCGGCGCCATCGGCGCACAAGAAGTGGCCAAGGCGGCGCCCGACGGCCACACCTTGCTGCTCGCGGCCGCTCCCTTCACCACGGTGCCGGCCGCCATGCCCGGCGCGGGGTACGACCCGCTGGCCGGCTTCACGCCGGTGGGCATGATCGCCCAGGGCCCGCTGGTCTGGGCGGTGAACAAGGACCTGCCAGTCAACACGCTGCCCGAGCTGGTGGCCCTGGCCCGCCAGCAGCCGGGGCGGCTCAACTACGGATCGGCCGGCGTGGGCGGAGTCAACCACCTGGTGCTGGAGTCGTTGAAGGCGCGCACCCGCACCTTCATCACCCACATCCCCTACCGCGGCATTGCCCCCGCCACGCTGGACACCATTTCGGGTCAGCTGCAGATCCTCACCGGCACCATCCCGGCGCTGGCACCCCACATCCGCGAAGGCAAGCTCAAGGCACTGGCCGTCACCAGCCCGGGCCGCAGCCCCGCGCTGCCGCAGGTGCCCGGCATGGCGGAAGCCGGCATGCCGGACTTCAACGTGCTCAATTACTTTGCGCTGGTGGCGCCGAAGGGCACGCCCGATGCCGTGGTCCAGCAGATCAATGCCGCGCTGGCCCAGGTGGTGCAGATGGCCGACGTGAAGGAACGCTTGGCCAGGGACGCTCTGGAGCCCGCCACCGGCACCTCGGTCCAGCTGGCCCAGTTTCTCCAGCGCGACTTTGACGACTGGAAGCGGGTCGTTCAGCAACAGAACCTGAAGATCGACGCCTTCTGAGGCGGCCTGTTCGGGTTCGACAACGAAAAAGGCCGCTGATGCGGCCTTTTGCTGGATGCGCTGGATTGAATAAGGTGACGAGCCTTGACCCCGGCACTGACTCCACAGTTAGGGCTGCTTGGTTCCCCACCTGACCCGGTTGGCCGCTTCACCATGCGGGAAGGCCCGTCGAGGTGGATTGTAGGCGATGGCGCCGGGCTTTGCCGGGCCAGGGGCCGGGAGGGTGGCCCTTAGAATCGTGGCCATGTCCTACGTCGTTCTGGCCCGCAAGTACCGCCCGCGCAATTTCACCGAAATGGTGGGGCAGTCGCACGTGGTCCAGGCGCTGACGAACGCCTTGACCACCCAGCGGCTGCACCACGCCTACCTGTTCACCGGCACCCGCGGCGTGGGCAAGACGACGGTGTCGCGCATCCTGGCCAAGTCGCTCAACTGCCTGGGGGCCGACGGGCAGGGCGGCATCACCGCCGAGCCTTGTGGTGTCTGCCAGGCCTGCACCGACATCGACTCGGGCCGCTTTGTGGACTACACCGAACTGGACGCCGCCTCCAACCGCGGTGTGGACGAGGTGCAGGCATTGCTGGAGCAGGCGGTCTACAAACCGGTTCAGGGCCGCTTCAAGGTCTTCATGATCGACGAGGTGCACATGCTCACCGGGCATGCGTTCAACGCGATGCTCAAGACGCTGGAAGAGCCGCCCGAGTATTTGAAGTTCGTGCTGGCCACGACCGATCCGCAGAAAGTGCCGGTGACGGTGCTGTCGCGTTGCCTGCAGTTCAACCTGCGACCGATGGCGCCCGAGACCGTGCTGGAACACCTGGGCCAGGTGCTGCAGGCCGAAAACGTGCCGGCCGAGGCGCAGGCGCTGCGGCTGATCTCGCGCGCGGCGCGCGGCTCCATGCGCGACGCGTTGTCGCTGACCGATCAAGCCATCGCGTTTGGTGGCGGCCAGTTGCAGGAAGCCACGGTGCGCCAGATGTTGGGCGCGGTCGACCGCTCTTATGTGCTGCGCCTGATCGACGCGCTGACACGGGCCGATGGCGCGGCGGTGGTGGACACCGTGGACAGTCTGCGCAGCAACGGTCTGAATGCCGCCTCTGCGCTGGAAGAAATGACCAGCCTGCTGCAACGCATGGCGGTGCTCCAGGCGGTGCCGGAACGCGAAGCCCTTCAGGCTTCGGACGACCCCGATACGCCCGAGATCGTGCGGCTCGCGCATGCCTTGCCGGCCGATGAGACCCAGCTGCTCTACAGCTTGTGCCTGCATGGGCGCGGCGAGCTGGGGCTGGCGCCCGATGAATACGCCGCGCTCACCATGGTGCTGCTGCGGTTGCTGGCTTTCAAGCCCGCCGGTTCGGCCACCGTGGCTGCAGCGGAAAAAAAAACACTGAAAACCGCGCCTGAGGCGGTCCGGCCCGTGGCGGCGGTGGTGCAGGCACCCGCCGAGCGTCCGGTGCTGGCGCCGCAGGCTCCCGCAGTGCGACCCGCCATGCATGCACCTGCACCTGCATCGCTTCCATCGCCACTGCCCGTATCCACCGCACCCGAGGACGATGCCGACGGTCCGCCCTGGGTCGAAGAACCTGACGAGGCGATGGAAGAGCCCATGCAGGCCTCCCGCCGGGTGGTTGAGGTGCGGGTGCGCGATCCGGGTCCGGCCCCGCGGCTGGACCGCCTGCGTGAGCCGGGCGAAGCCATGCCGGTGCGCGAGCCGGTGCCCAGCGCCGAGGGCGACTTCTGGTTCGATGCGGTGATGCAGTTGGCCCGTAGCGAGGTCATCACCGCGCTGGTGCGCGAACTGGGCTTGCAATCGCAACTGGTGGCTCGCGAAACCGGCCAGTGGCTGCTGCGCGTGGAGCGCGAGTCGCTCAACCAGGGCAACACCCGTGAGCGGCTGGCCACTGCGCTGAATACGCTGGGCCATGAAGTCCGGCTGGTGGTGGAGATTGGTCCGGTGGAAGATTCCGCCGCGCTTCGGCTGGCGGCCGAGGCCGCACGCCGGCAAGCCGAAGCCGAGCAGATCATCCGCAACGATCCCTTCGTGCAGAACATGATGCGCGACTTCGGCGGCAAAATCGTGCCCGGCACGCTGAAAGCTGTTAGCCCCCACGCTCCGCCACTGCGCGGGTCGCTGCCCTCCAGGGGGGCTGATCCGGCCGGGCGCGGCCCGGCACCGGATCACTGATCCGCTGCTTCCCTTTTTTCATTTCACAACCCAAGGAACACCATGTTCAACAAAGGACAACTCGCCGGCCTCATGAAGCAGGCACAGGCCATGCAGGACAACCTGAAGAAGGCCCAGGACGAACTCGCTTTCATTGAAGTGACCGGTGAGTCCGGCGCCGGCCTGGTGAAGGTGCTCATGACCTGCAAGCACGACGTCAAGCGCGTCACCATCGACCCCAGCCTGCTGGCCGACGACAAGGACATGCTGGAAGACCTGGTGGCGGCCGCCTTCAACGCCGCGGTGCGCAAGGCCGAAGAGACCAGCAACGAGAAGATGGGCAAGCTGACTGCGGGGATGCCAGGGCTCCCCGGCGGCATGAAATTCCCTTTCTGACGGCTACTGCGCAGGCGTGATGCGTCGTCGCGGTACCCGTCGGACCATCCTCATGGACATTCAGTCCATTCCGGTGTTCCGCCACCCGTGCCTAGCCTGACGCCCGCTCGCTATGCCCCAGTGGCGTCACTTTTTTTAAGACCCCATGGCTGAAAACCATTCCCTTGAACTGCTGGTGCAGGCGCTCAAACGCTTGCCGGGGGTGGGTGTGAAGTCGGCCCAGCGCATGGCGTTCCATTTGTTGCAGCACGACCGCGAGGGTGCGCTGCACCTGGCGCAGGCGCTGCAGCACGCTTGTACGTCGGTGCGCCACTGCGTGCAGTGCAACACCTTCACCGAAAACGAGGTCTGCCCGACCTGTCTGGACACCCGGCGCGACCGCAGCCAGCTCTGCGTGGTGGAGACACCGGCCGATCAGGACGCGATGCAGCGCACCGGCGCTTACAAGGGCCTCTACTTTGTGCTCATGGGCAAGCTCAGTCCGCTCGACGGTGTGGGGCCGCGCGACATCGGCCTGCAAAAGCTCTTTGACCGCATCGACACGCTGATCGACGGCCAGCGCGAAGTGCGCGAGGTGATCCTGGCGACCAACTTCACCGCCGAGGGCGAGACCACCGCGCACGTGATTGCGCAGGCGCTCAAGGCGCGTGGGGTGAACGTGACCCGTCTCGCTCGCGGTGTGCCGGTAGGCAGTGAACTCGAATACGTGGACCTGGGCACCATCGCGCACGCGCTGGTGGATCGCCGCTGAACATCGGCAGACTCAACGAAAGATTGTCATGAAGATCGCCGGACTGACCGTGGCCTACTGGGCTGTTCTTGTGACGGCCCTGTTGCCCATTGCCTGCGCCGGTCTGGCCAAGTGGGGCATGTTCGGCAAATCACGGCGCGATGGTGGCTACGACAACCACAACCCGCGTGCCTGGCTGGCCCGGCAGGGCGACTGGCGTGCGCGCGCCAATGCGGCGCAGGCCAACAGCTTCGAAGCGTTCCCGTTGTTCATGGCGGCCGTGATCATTGCGCACCAGGTCGGCGCGAACCAGATGCGACTGGACCTGCTGGCGTTCCTGTTCGTGGTGTTGCGCGTGGTGTACGTGTTGCTCTATGTGGCCGACCTGGCCACCGCTCGCAGCCTGATATGGACCTTGGCGCTGACGGTGAACATCGCTTTGTTTTTCATTTGAGTGCTTTCGGCACCCCTCGGGGGAAACCCGCTCGGGATTCGTCCCGATGCGACAGGACGTTGCAGCACTTAGCCTTGAGCCACCAAATACAGGTTGCAGCGAGGGTGTGTCATGTGGCGTCGCAGGGACTGGGGACGATGGTGCGCTTCGGCGTTGCTGGGCGCGGGCCTGCCTGAGTCGTTCGCACAGACCCGGCCAGCAGAATCCGCCCCTGCCACGGCTCCGCGCTACACCCTGGGTCGGGTGATCGTGTCGGTGGACAACAAGGCATCTTTTTGTTACCTGCCTCTCACCATCGCCGAGCGTCTCGGGTATTTCGCTGTGGAAGGGCTGGACCTCCAGGTGCGAGAGTTCAGCGAGCCCGGACAGGCCCTGCAGTCGGTGTTGAGCGGGGCGGCGCAGCTGGTCTCCGGTCCCTACAGCAACACCATCAGCCTGCAGTTGCGGGGTCAGTCGATGCAGTCCATCGTGCTGCAAGGTCGCACGCCACAAATCGTGCTGGGTGTGTCGATGCAGACCGTGCCGCATTTCCGGCAGTTGCGCGACCTCCGCGGCCGCCGGATCGCGGTCACCTCGCTCGGGTCGGCCAGCCACCGGATTGCCCGTCTGCTGTTGGCCAGGGTGGGGGTCGGGCCGCAGGATGTGAGTTACCAGGTTTTTCCGGGACCATCGGCCACCGTGGCGGCTTTTCGCGCAGGACTGGTGGATGCGGTCTGTTATGACGATCCCACGATCACACAGCTGGAGCAGGGTGGCGAGCTTCGGCTGGTGGCTGACACGCGTTCGGTGCGTGGCAGCGCCGAGGTGTTCGGAGGACCGATGCCGGCCGGGTGTCTGAGTGCACCGGACGAGTTTGTGGCCGAGAACCCACGCCAATGCCAGGCCATGGCCGATGGCATCGTCCACGCGTTGAAATGGTTGCAGACGGCCGGCCCATCGGACCTGATCAAGACCGTGCCGGAGAGCTACTTCCGGGGCGACAGGGCGCTGTACCTGGCGGCTTTCACCCGGGCGCGCGAGTCTTGGGTGCCTGATGGCATGATGCCCTCAGCGGGACCGCAGACCGTGTTGAGAATGCTCGCGCAGTTTGGCGATGCCCAGTCATTGCAGAGAGTTAACCTGGCGCGGACCTTCACCAACGCATTCGCGGTTGCTGCCAAAGCGCGCTTCCGGGCCTGAGACTTCTGCAGGTTGTTTGACTGGCTGCGGCGGACTCAGCGCTTCTTGTCCGTCTTGCTTTGCAGGGCGACCTTGGTCTCGCGGGTTTTGGTGCGTTTGGCCACCTGGCTGCCGGAGGTCTTGGAAGCTTTGACTTGCCGGTTGGTCTTGCCAGCCTTGGCTGTGGTGGCCTTTGCGCCGGCCTGGTGGCGCGCTTTGGTCGCGGTCTTCTGGCCTTGGTCCTTTTGCAGGTTCTGCCGTGCCTCCTGGCGCGATGCCTTCTTGCTGCGGGCCACGGGTTCGGAGCTGGCCAATGCCACGCGTTGCGGCAGCATGAGCGTGACGCGCTGGCCCGGCTTGAGGCGCGCATTGACCGCGAGCTTGTTCCAGCCGGCAGCGCTCGCGGCACTCACACCGTAACGGCTGGCCAGGCGCGCCAGGTTGTCGCCCTTGCGGGCGCGCACGGTGCTTCGTTTGAGGATCAACTCCGGCTGCAGGTTGAGCTGACCGTTGTCGGCCACGTGCACGGGCACGTCGGCATCGCGTTGGCCACTGCGGTGCACCAGCAGGCTGGAGCCGGCACGCACCAGCATGCGCGGCGGGATGTTGTTGACGTCGCGCAGCTCAGCCTCGCTCATGCCCACCCGCTCGGCAGCCTGGGCGGCCGTCATGGTGGCGGGAACCACCCAGGCGGTCCAGCTCGCCAGCGGGCCTTTGTGCGCAGCCAGCCTGTCCTGGAAAGTGACCGCGTTGTCCCAGGGCAGCAGGATGTGGGGTGTGCCCGAAGCCATCACCACCGGCTGCCTGATCGAAGGGTTGAGCGCGCGGAAGTCCTTTTCGCTCACATCGGCCAGGTTGGCAATCAGCTGCACGTCGATGTCTCGCTCCAGCGTGACGGTGTCAAAGAAGGGGCGGTTGCCAATATCGGGCAGCTGTGCCCGAAAGGCTTCGGGCCGGGCCACGATGTTCTTCACCGCCTGCAGCTTGGGCACGTACATGCGCGTTTCCAGCGGCATGGTCAGGTCGGTGTAGGAGGTTGGCAGGCCCGCTTTCTGGTTCCGAGTGATGGCGCGGTTCACATTGCCCTGGCCCCAGTTATAGGCAGCGAGCGCCAGATGCCAGTCGCCAAAGCGGTTGTGCAGCTGTTGCAGGTAGTCCAGAGCGGCCCGGGTCGATGCCAGCACATCGCGGCGGTCATCGCGGAAGGCGTTCTGTTTGAGGTCGAACGACTGGCCGGTGGCGGGCATGAACTGCCACATGCCGGCTGCGCGCGCGCTCGAAACCGCTTGTGGATTGAACGCGCTTTCGATGAAGGGCAGCAGGGCCAGCTCCATGGGCATGTTGCGGCGCTCGATCTCTTCGACGATGTGGAACAGGTAGCGTTCGGACCGCGCGGTCATGCGCTCGATGTAGTCAGGCCGGGTGGCGTACCACTGCTCGCGGTCACGCACCAGATCCCCTTCGAGGTCGGGTATGGCATAGCCGCGGCGGATGCGTTCCCAGATGTCGGCAGGAGCCGACAGGAACACCACGGGGGGCGCGCTGGCGGTCTCGACGCCGATGGCGCTGAGCGCGGCCTGGGTCGCGTCCTTCGCCACCGCAGCGGCGGCCGGGCGGCCGGCCGGCATCACATCCGGGCGCTGGGCTGGACCGGCCTGCACCGGCGCAGCCGCGACAGGTGTTGCACCACTGTGTGGTGCCGACGGGACGCTGGCGCAACCCGCGAGGAAAATGGCCAGAGCCAGGGTGGCGAGGTGCACGCTGCGACGGGCGCCGGGGTGCGTTGATCGTGGTGAGTTGGTCAAGGTCATCGGAAATCGTTCTTCCATGCGCGCAACGTGGCAAACACGCTCACGGCATCGTTGGTGGTGGCGGGGTCATGGGCCAAAGCGGCCTGCATCAGGGCAGGCTCATGGCTGCGCAGGAACGGGTTGATCTGTCTCTCCAGCCCGATGGAGCTGGGCAGGGTGGGAAGGTTCCGCGCCCGGCGTTGCTCGCAGGCCTGTGCGTGGTCTGTCAGCGCGGTGTTGCCGGGGTCGACCGCTCTTGCAAAGCGGAGGTTGGCCAGCGTGTATTCATGGGTACAGCAGACGCGGGTTGCATCGGGCAGCGCCGCGAGTGCGGTGAGCGACGCCAGCATCTGCTCGGGAGTGCCTTCAAAAAGCCGGCCACAGCCCCCCGAGAACAAGGTGTCACCGCAGAACAGCAGCGGCGCACCGTTCGCTTCTGCGGCATAGAACGCGATGTGGCCCGCGGTGTGTCCCGGCACGTCCAGCACCTCGAAGTCCAGTCCAAGCACCTGCACCCGGTCACCCCCCGCGACACGCTGCAAAGGTTCGGGCATGGGTTCGAAGGCCGGGCCCACAACCCGAGCGCCGGTGGATTCGCGCAGGGACGCGACGCCACCGGTGTGGTCGGCGTGGTGGTGGGTGATGAGGATGGTGTCGAGGGTGAGACCGTTCTGGGCCAGCCAGTGCGAGACGCCGGATGCCTCACCCGGGTCGACCGCCAGGGCGCGCTGACCGTCGTGCAACACCCAGATGTAGTTGTCGCTGAAGGCAGGGACGGGGAACAGGGTCATGGGCTTGCCGGTGTTGGAGCGCGATGAGGCGTGCGTGTAGAGTACGTCGGACAGGCCGGGCTGCGTCAGCACGCTCGTGCCATCCCCGTCTGCGCACCACCGTTCATGAACCGACCCATTATAAGTTTGCAGGACTGGCTGAGCACCGCACCCGGGCAGTATTTGCTGGCTTGGGAGCAGGCGCAGGTCGACCTGGCGGTGACCAACCTGTTTGGCTACAACGCTTTGCAGCTGGGCTTGCCCGAGCTGCACGGCTTGCACGCCAACCGCATGCCGCACCGCTGGATCGCATTGCCTGAAGAGATGCGGGACTGGCTAAAGGAACCGAGCGGTCTGGTCACCCGCGAAGGTGGCCAGACGGTGGACGTCGATGCTGCGTCGACCACCGAGTCCGCTGCGCCGATGTCCGAAGCGGACTCGGCCCGGGTGCCGCGGGTGGCCCTGATCACCGACGCCGCGGCCCTTCCGTTTCCCCCGGCCAGCCTGGATCTGGTGGTGTTGCCCCACACGCTGGAACTCAGCGCCGATCCCCACCAGGTGCTGCGCGAAGTGGAGCGTGTGCTGGTGCCCGAAGGCCGGGTCGTGGTTTCGGGTCTGAACCCGGCCAGTCTCTGGGGCCTGCGGCAAGGGCGCGGTCGCCTGGCAGACCGGCTTGGCTTGCCCATGCTCGGATCGTCTCGCCTGTATTTGCCGGAAGCGGGTGAGTTCATCGGGCCCTGGCGCCTGCGCGACTGGCTGCGCCTGCTGGGTTTTGAAGTAGAGTCGGAGCGCTTTGGCTGCTACCGTCCGGCGGTGCGGACCGACAAGTGGTTGCAGCGCACGGCCTGGATGGACCAGGCAGGCGCTCGCTGGTGGCCGATCTTTGGTGCGGTGTATTTTTTTGTGGCGGTCAAGCGGGTGCGTGGCATGCGTCTGCTCGGCCCGGCCTGGAAGCCCCGCCGTGCCGCGGCTTCGGCGCCGGTCCCGGTGGCGAACCGGAGATAAGCGCTGCGGCCGCTGTGCAGTTGGTTCCCCGTGGGGGCGCACCTGCGGCCTGGCAAAGCCATCCCCGGTAGCCCCGGCCCGCTGGCAACCTGCCCATATCCTTTGGAGTGATCTGATTTGAACCACGTGGTGATCTACACCGATGGCGCCTGCAAGGGCAATCCCGGTCCTGGCGGCTGGGGCGTGTACCTCAAGGCCGGTGGCCATGAGAAGGAGCTTTGGGGCGGTGAGCGGGAAACCACGAACAACCGCATGGAACTGACCGCGGTGATCGAAGGCCTGGCGGCGCTCAAGCGGCCGTGCAAGGTGTCGGTTTACCTGGACAGCGAGTACGTTCGCAAGGGCATCACCGATTGGATCCACGGCTGGAAGACCAAGGGTTGGAAAACGTCGGCCAAACAGCCTGTGAAGAATGCCGACCTCTGGCAGAAGCTCGACGGACTGGTGCACGACGGAGTGCATCACATCGAATGGCACTGGGTCAAAGGCCATGCCGGTGACCCGGGCAATGAACGGGCCGATGCGCTTGCCAACCGCGGCGTGCCGGGCTGACATCCTGTCAAGCAGACCCGAGGCACTGCCCCGGGATTGAACTTGTGCCGCCGCGCGGGAACCATCGCTGGTACATTGCCGAACGAGGTGCCCACGGCCCGGCCCATCCGGGTGCCGCACCCCCAACCATTGCGCAACACTCATGGCGAACAAGAAGCTTTACATCGGGGTCGCTGTCGTCGGTCTGGCCCTGGCCTCGACGGGCGCCTGGTGGTTCCAGAACCAGCCCCAGAAGACCCTGCCCGAGGCCGGCCCCGGCGCGCGCGGCCCCGGAGGTCCGGCAGCCGGTGCGGGCCGACCGGGAGGGGCGGGAGGAGGCATGCCCGGTGTGGAGGTGGCGCAGGTCAAGAGCACACCGCTGCAGGACGATGCCCAGGCCGTTGGCTCGCTGCGCTCGCGCCAGAGCGTGACGATGAGGCCTGAGGTCAGCGGTCGCATTGCGCAGATTGCCTTTGCCGACGGTGCCCGTGTGAAACGCGGTCAGCTGCTGGTGCAGCTGGACGATGTGCTGCAGAGGGCCGAGCTCAGCCAGGCGCAAGCCCAGCTCTCCATTGCGCGCGCCAACCTCAAGCGCAACGAAGAACTGGTGGCTCAAGCTTTTGTGGCCCAGCGCGTGCTGGACGAAAGCCGAGCCAGCCTGCAGGTGGCCGAGGCGCAGGTGGCGCTGGCCCAGGCGCGGCTGTCCCGCATGCGCATCACCGCACCGTTCAACGGCACGGTGGGTCTGCGCACCGTGAACCTGGGCGACTATGTGAAGGACGGTGCCGACCTGGTGAACCTGGAAGACACTTCGCAGCTGACGGTGGATTTCCGTCTGCCCGAGCGCTACCAGACACGGATCGCAGCCGGTCAGCCGGTGCGGGTGGAGCTCGATGCGTTGCCGGGCAAAAGCTTCAATGCCCGGGTTCAGGCGGTGGATCCGCTGCTGGACACCGATGGCCGCTCGATCGCCGTGCGCGCGGCACTGCCTCCGTCGGCGGGCAGCGAACTGCGTCCGGGCATGTTCGCTCGTGTGACGACGGTGTTCTCGGTCAACGACAGGGCCTTGGTGGTGCCTGAAGAGGCGATCGTCCCGCAGGGCGGGAAGCAGTTTGTTTTCCGGCTGGTGAAAGAGGGCGAAGGCGACGCCGCCAAGCTGGTCTCGCTGCGCACCGAGGTGCAACTCGGCGTGCGCCGTGGTGCCCAGGTGCAGATCTCGCAAGGACTCAACGAGGGTGATACGGTGGTCGTGGCCGGCCAGCAGCGCCTGCAGAAGGACGGCACGCCGGTGCGCGTGGTGGACATGAACCGGCCCGGCGGTGATCGCCCCGGCGCGGCCGGCAAACCAGGCAGCGCGCCGGCCGGCAAACCGGAAGGCAGTCCCGCGGGTGCCCGGCCTGCAACGGCCGGCTGATCCCGCAGGAGAACCGCCATGCAACTGCCTGAAATTTCGATCCGGCGCCCGGTCTTCGCCAGCGTGCTCTCCCTGCTGATCCTGCTGGTGGGCTGGGTCGCGTTTCAGGGCCTGACGGTGCGCGAGTATCCCAAGATCGACGAACCCACGGTCTCGGTGCAGACGCGGTTCACCGGGGCGTCCAGCGAGGTGATGGAGTCGCAGGTCACCAAGACGCTGGAGGATTCGCTGGCCGGTATCGAGGGTGTGGACGTGATCACGTCCTCCAGCCGGCAAGAACAGAGCAACATCACCGTGCGTTTCAAGCTGGAGCGCGACCCGGACGCCGCCGCCGCCGACGTGCGCGACAAGGTCAGCCGGGTGCGCCAGCGCCTGCCGCAGGGCATTGACGAACCGGTGATCGCCAAGGTCGAGGCCGACGCTTTTCCGGTCATCTGGCTGGCACTGAGTTCGGACACGCACAACGCGCTGCAACTGTCGGACTTTGCCAACCGCATTGCCAAGCCGGTGCTGCAGACCGCGCCCGGTGCCGCCGATGTGCGGGTGTTCGGCGAGCGCAAGTATTCGATGCGCATCTGGATCGATCCGGACCGCCTGGCCGCCTACCGCCTGACAGTGCAGGATGTGGAAGAAGCGCTGCGACGCTCCAACCTGGAGGTGCCGGCCGGTCGCATCGAAAGCAGTCAGCGCGAGTTCAACGTGACCGCCGCCACCGACCTGCAGACGCCGGCGCAGTTCCGGGCGGTGACGATCCGCACCGTCAACGGCCAGTCCATCCGGCTCGGCGACGTGGCGCGTGTGGTGCAGGGCCCGCAGGACGAACGCAGCTCGGTCCGGCTGAACGGTCGCGACTCGGTGTCGCTGGGCGTGATCCGCCAGGCTACGGCCAATCCGCTCGAGCTCTCGGCCGGCGTGAGACAGCTGCTGGAGAAAGTCAAGTCCGACCTGCCGCCCGGCGTCAATGTCGACATCGCCAACGACAACTCGGTCTTCATCGATCGGTCGATCAAGGCGGTCTACACCACCATCGCCGAAGCGGTGGTGCTGGTCGCCTTGGTCATCTTCGTGTTTCTGCGCACGGTGCGCGCGTCCATCATCCCGCTGGTCACCATTCCTGTGAGCCTGATCGGAGCCTTTGCGCTGATGGCGCTGTTCGGTTTTTCCATCAACACGCTCACGCTGCTGGCGCTGGTGCTGGCCATCGGTCTGGTCGTGGACGACTCCATCGTGGTGCTGGAAAACATCTACCGCCACATTGAAGCGGGCATGAAGCCGTTCGACGCCGCCATCAAGGGCGCGCGCGAGATCGGTTTTGCGGTGGTTGCCATGACGCTGACGCTGGCGGCGGTGTACGCCCCGCTGGCGTTCACGCCCGGGCGCACCGGGCGCCTGTTCGCCGAATTCGCGCTGGCGCTGGCCGGTGCGGTGGTGGTCTCGGGTTTCGTGGCGCTCACCCTCTCGCCCATGATGAGCAGCAAGCTGCTCCGCCACAACCCCAACCCGGGCTGGTTCGACCGCGGCATGGAGCGGGTGTTGGTGGGTGTGACCCAGGGTTACAGCCGTGTGCTGGCGATGGCGCTGCGCGCCCGCTGGCTGGTGGTGGGCGTGATGGTGGCCAGTGCCGTGGGCAGCTGGTTGCTGCTGCAGACCACCAAGCAGGAGCTGGCTCCGATTGAGGATCGCGGTGTGATCCTGGTCAACCTCAGCGGACCCGACGGTGCCACGCTGGCCTACACCCGCCGCTACGCCGAAGCGGTGGAACGCATCGGTTCGGACTACCCCGAGTTCGACCGCATCTTCAGCAACATCGGCAACCCCACGGTGGCCCAGGGCACGGTGTTCCTGCGCGCCAAACCGTGGGAAGAGCGTGAGCGCACCACGCAAGAGATCGCGCGGGAGATCGCGCCGCGCATCGCCGCGCTGCCCGGTATCAGCGGCTTCCCGATCACGCCCCCATCGCTCGGCCAGGGCTTCCGCGAGCGGCCCATCAACTACGTGCTCGTCACCAGCGACAGCTACCAGAGCCTGGCCCAGACCGTGCGGCGGTTTCAGGACGAAATGGCCAAGGTCCCGGGCTTCGTGCAGGTGGACACCGATCTCCGTCTGAACAAACCGGAGATCCGTATGGATGTGGACCGGGAGCGGGCCGCCGATATGGGCGTGAGTGTCGACGCGATCGCCCGCACCGTGGAAACCATGCTGGGCGGACGCACCGTCACGCGCTACAAGCAAGGGGGTGAACAGTACGACGTCGTGGTGCAGACCGACAGCCTGCAACGCAACGCGCCGGACGACATCGACAAACTGTTCGTGCGTGGACGCAACGACGCGATGATTCCCTTGGCTTCGCTGGTGAAGCTGCGCGAGGTGGTCGTGCCGCGCGAACTCAACCATTTCGGGCAACGTCGCAGTGCATCGATCACCGCCAACCTGGCCCCCGAGCTGGCGCTGGGCGATGCCCTGAAGATCATGGACAACATCGCGGCCGAAGTGCTGCCAGCGGGCACCACCACCGACCTCAACGGCCAGAGCCGCGAATTCAAGAATTCCTCCGGCTCGCTGGCCATCGTGTTCGCGCTTTCGCTGCTGTTCATCTACCTGGTTCTGGCGGCCCAGTTCGAGAGTTTTGTCGATCCCCTCATCATCATGCTCAGCGTGCCGCTGTCGATGCTGGGTGCGCTGCTGGCGCTCAAATTCACCGGGGGCACGCTCAACGTGTTCAGCCAGATCGGCCTCATCACCCTGGTGGGTCTGATCACCAAACACGGCATCCTGATCGTGGAGTTCGCCAACCAGTTGTGCGAGCAGGGCAAAAGCAAGCTCGAAGCCGTGAAGGAATCTGCCGCGCTGCGACTGCGCCCCATTCTCATGACCACCGGTGCCATGGTGCTGGGGGCCGTTCCGCTGGCGCTGGCCACCGGCGCTGGCGCTGAGAGCCGCCAGCAGATCGGCTGGGTCATCGTCGGCGGCATGAGCCTGGGCACGCTGCTGACGATCTTCGTGGTCCCCACGATGTACATGCTGCTGGCGCGCAGCCGGCACGGGTCGCGGGTGCTGCCGCCAGAACAGCCGTCGCAGGAGCTGCTGGTCGCCAAATGAGCGCAGGCGCCTGGCCTGCGCCTCAGATCACGCCGTCGAACATCATCACGTCCACCTCGTCGCCCACGGCCACGTTGCCCTGGCCGTGGTGCAGCACGATCAGGCCGTTGGCTTCAACCATGGAGCGCAGCACGCCCGAGCCCTGGTTGCCGGTGGTGCGGGCATGCAGCGTGCCGTCGGCCGCGCGGGTGACGGTGCCGCGCTGGTACTCGGTCCGGCCAGGCTTCTTGCGCAAGGCTTCGGCGCTGCGCGCCTTGAGCAAGATCGGCTCGATGGCCTGACTGCCCATCAGGCGCTGCAGGGCTGGGCGCACGAAAGCGAGGAAGGTCACCATCACGGCCACCGGGTTGCCGGGCAGGCCGAACAGGATAGCGCTCTTGCCGTTTTGTCCGGCGAGCCCGGCGCTGGGCCGCCCCAAGCCGGGGTCAGCCCCCTCGGGGGGCAGCGACCCGCGCAGCGGTGGAGCGTGGGGGTGAACAATCCGTCCCACCGCCATCGGCCGTCCCGGCCGCATCGCGATGCGCCAGAAGGCCACGTCGCCCAGTTGCTTCATCATGGCCTTGGTGTGGTCGGCCTCGCCCATGCTGACGCCGCCGCTGGTGATGATGGCGTCGGCCTCGCGCGCGGCCTCGCGGAAGGCGGCTTCGAGCGCCGCGGGCTCGTCTCGCACCACACCCATGTCCATCACGTCCACACCCATGCGGGTGAGCAGGCCGAACACGGTGTAGCGGTTGCTGTCGTACACAGCGCCTTCTCGCGGGGCTTCACCCAGGCTGAGGATCTCGTCGCCGGTGGAGAAGTAGGCCACCTTGATCCGGCGAAACACCTTCACCTGCGGAAGACCCAGGCTCGCGATCAAGCCGAGCGCCGCCGGGCCCAGGGTCTGACCGCGGCGCAGCGCGGGCTGGCCCGCCATCAGGTCTTCGCCCATGAAGCGGCGGTTGTCGCCACGCTGCAGCACATCGGCCGGGATGGCGACCCGAGAGCCTTCGAACTTGACGAACTCCAGCGGCACCACCGTGTCGAGCCCGGCGGGCATGATGGCGCCGGTCATGATCTTGACGCACTGTCCGGGGTTCAGTGCACCGGCCCAGGCCTTGCCAGCAAAGGCCGTCCCTTCGGCCAGTTGCAGCACCAGCGGCTCGCCGGGGCGCAGCAGGGCACCGTCGAACGCGAAGCCGTCCATGGCGGAGTTGTCGTGAGGCGGCACGCTGATGGGGGAGATCACGTCCTCAGCCAGCACACGGCCCAGCGCGTCGAAAACCCCCACCCGTTCGGTGGCAGCGACCGGCTGCACCAGCTGGTACAGAAAATCGTTGACATGGGCCGCACTCAAGGCATTGGGGTCGTACCCTTGCAGGGCGGCGGCGATCTGGTCGATCGTGGGCATGGCGAAAAGGGAAGTGGACGCGAATTCAGCCGCCTTCGAGCGACTGCAGTTCCGCGAGGGTGTTGGCGTTGAAGAAAGCTTGCGGTTCGTCCCCCGGCAAGTCAAAGGGTACGACCACCGTGCGGTGCTGATCGGTCCAGCGGTCGATCTTGCGACCACCGGCCTGCGTGAAGGCCATCAGACTGGGCAGCAGGTCGGCCCGCAGCAGGCAGAACACCGGCTGGTTGCGCAGCGTGTCGTCGCCCTCGCGGGCCGAGACCATGGCAATCTCGGTGGCGGGATCGTCGAAAGCGGCGGCCAGCCGCTGCGCCAGGTCCAGCGGAAAGAGCGGCGAGTCACAGGGCACGGTCAGCAGGTAGGGCGTTTCGCAGTGCGACAGGCCGGTCAGAAAACCCGCCAGCGGGCCGGCGTAGTCGGGCAGGCTGTCGGGCCACACAGGATGGCCAAACGCTTCGTAGGCGGCCAGGTTGCGGTTGGCGTTCACCATGAGCCCCCCGACCAAGCCGCCGGCCTGTACCTGCAGGCGCAGCAGCGCGTTCAACGCCATCGGTGTGTCGCGGAACTTCTGCAGTCCTTTGTCCACGCCGCCCATGCGCGAGCCGCGTCCGCCGGCGAGCACGAGCGCGGTGATTTCAGAAGATTGGATCAAGTGAGACCTCGCGAAGTGGGAGCATGTAGTAGACGCATGTGGAAGCGGTGGCGAAACACTCGGCTGTCGGCGTGAAGTGACTTAAACCCAGGATGCGGTGGAACCGGCTTTGCCGGGCCACTCGCATCGCCCCCTTGAGGGGGTGCCGCCGCAGGCGGCGCGGGGGTGATCCAGCTACCCTCCGATGTAGCTCATCTCGGCACGTCGGGTACCGGTCGATGCATCGGGCGGCAGGCTGGCGCGCAACTCCGAGTAGCGGTCATCCCGGCCTTGCCAGATGGCGGCGATGGCGCTGGCGAGTTCCGTGTCGCTCGCCTGGCCGCGCACCAGGGCGCGCAGGTCGTGGCCCTGGGCGGCAAAGAGGCAGAGGTAGAACTGGCCTTCGGTGGTCAGGCGGGCGCGGTTGCACTCGCCGCAGAAGGCCTGGGTGACGCTGCTGATGAGGCCGATCTCGCCCGAGCCGTCGGCATAGCCCCAGCGTTCGGCGGTCTCGCCGGGAGCCGATGGGTCCAGCTGCACCAGCGGCAACTCCTGGTGGATGCGCCGCACCACTTCGGCACTCGGCAGCACCTCGTCCATGCGCCAGCCGTTGGTGGCGCCCACGTCCATGTATTCGATGAAGCGCAGCACGATGCCACTGCCCTTGAAATGGCGCGCCATCGGCAATATCTCGTGCTCGTTGGTGCCGCGCTTGACCACCATGTTGACCTTGATCGGGCCCAGCCCCGCGGCCTGCGCGGCCTCGATGCCGCGCAGCACATCGGCGACCGGGAAGTCGACGTCGTTCATGGCGCGGAACACGGCGTCGTCCAGCCCGTCGAGACTCACGGTCACGCGCTGCAGGCCGGCGGCCTTGAGGGCCTGTGCCTTGCGCTCCAGCAATGAGCCGTTGGTGGTGAGGGTGATGTCCAGCGGCTGGCCGTCCAAGGTGCGCAGGGCGGCCAGCTGCCCGATCAGGATCTCGAGGTTTTTCCGCAGCAGCGGTTCGCCGCCGGTAAGCCGGATCTTCTGCACACCGTGTGCCACGAACTGGCGCGCCAGGCGGGTGATTTCCTCGAAGCTCAGCAGTGCGCTGTGCGGCAGGTAGGGGTAGTCCTTGTCGAAGATCGACTTGGGCATGCAGTAGCTGCAACGGAAGTTGCAGCGGTCGGTGACGCTGATGCGCAGGTCGCGCAACGGTCGGCCCAGGGAATCGCCCAGCAGGCCGGTGGGCGGAATCGCAGCGGTGGGCAGGCGCACCGCTCGCGAGCTGAGCCGTTGGTCGAGGAGGGGAATGACGCGTTCGGACATGACCCGATTATCGGTGACAGGACTCTCCAAATCGCCTCCCGCCCTGCGCCCGGGCGGGGCAAGTGGCGCCCGGCTTCAGGCCGCGCCGACCCGGGTGAACAGGCTGCTGTGCTCAAGCAGCCAGGTAGCCGACAGGTCACTGGACTGCTGGCTCGGGTGGAAGTCGTGGCGGAAGTAGGCCAGCCAGGGCCGCAGGCTCGTGCGCAGAAGGCCCCCGCGACCCAGCAGATGGCGCACCCCGCTGGACCAGGTTCTCCAATGCCAGAGGGTGCCGTCGCGCCGCAGGTTGTGGGCGGTCTGCCGCAGCGTGTCGGTGAGGAAGATCACGGTGACGCGGCGCATCCAGCGCACCCGCCAGGCCTCGCTGCCGCCCAGCGCCCGGTACAGATCGAAGGCGGTGCACTTGTGTTCGGCTTCTTCGGCGCTGTGCCAGAGCCACAGTGCCTGGAGGCGCGGCTCGCAGCCTTCGAGAAACCGGGGGCGGGAAAGCATCCACTCGGCAAACAGTGCGGTGAAGTGCTCGTTGGCCGCGGTGATGGCCAGTCCGTGGCGCGGGTCGCTGCCTTCGACCAGTTTCAGGCGTTCGCGGGCCCGGGGTTCCCATTCGTTTACCAGGCCGTGTTTCGCAATCTGTGCGTTAAACAGCGCGTGGATGCGGCGATGGGTTGCCTCCTGCCCCACAAAGCCTTGGACCTCGTCCTTCAGCGCTGCTTGCTGTTCGGGTGGCAAGGCCTTGAGTCCACTGCGCACCGAATCGATGAAGAACTGTTCGCCCACCGGAAAGCTCATGGACAAGGCGTTGAACCAGGCGGTCAGGAACGGGTCGCCATTGCACCAGTGGCGTGCCACGGGTTGTTCGAGGTCGATGAGCAATCGGCGCACGACAAGTTCGGTCATGTTGGGCAATTCGGGGAACGGTGGATGGGCTTGGTACGGTTTGGTACCCAACCCTTCATCGTGCACGTTCACGGTGCGTGTGTCAAGGAAAGGCATCAATGGGGGCGTCAGTTTTCTGCGGGGACCGCGCTCTAAGATCCAACCACCATGTTCCCTACAGCCCTTCCGTCCGACACCTTGCAACACGAGCACCGAGTGCGCCTGTTGCAGGCACTGGGCGCCGCCTCGGCCGACAAAGGCTTTGCCGCGACCACCATTGCCGACATCGTGCGCGAAGCAGGCATGTCCAAGCGCACGTTCTACGAACACTTCAGCAGCAAGGAAGCCTGTTTCCTGGCGCTGTACCGCGCCGTCAGTGCTTCGGCACTGCGCACCTTGAGCGATTCGCTGCAGCCCGATCGACCCTGGCACAGCCAGGTGGAGTCCGCACTGGACGCCTACTTCATGCACCTTTCGGCGGGCCCGCGACTGCTGCGCACGCTGTTTGTCGAAGTGCACCACCTGGGTGCAGAAGGTGCTGCGGTGCGCCGCGAGGTGATGCAGCACCTTGCTGACTTCTTGCTGGAGGCGGTGAACAAGCCCGGTCCGGACGGCGTGCCGGTTCGCACGCTCACGCCCACCATGGCCATGGCCGCCGTGGGTGGCATCAACGAGCTGGTGTTGCAGGCCATCGAGCGCCGCGAGGAGGCCGATCTGACCCGACTCACGGCGGCAGCGAGTGCGATCGTTCGGGCCCTGGCCCTGGGTGGGGCTGCGACCCGCTTGCCGGGCACACCATGAAAAAAGGCCCGCCGAAGCGGGCCTTTCTGCTGGCAAAAGACGTCTGACCGATCAGGTCGCCAGAGGCAGCAGCGGCACGATCAGCAGCGCCACGATGTTGATGATCTTGATCAGCGGATTCACCGCCGGACCCGCGGTGTCCTTGTAGGGGTCGCCCACGGTGTCCCCGGTCACGGCCGCCTTGTGCGCCTCACTGCCCTTGCCACCGTGGTGACCGTCTTCGATGTACTTCTTGGCGTTGTCCCAGGCGCCGCCGCCGGTGCACATGGAAATGGCGACGAAGAGACCGGTCACGATGGTGCCCATGAGCATGCCACCCAGTGCCTGTGGGCCGAGGAACACACCCACCAGAATCGGCACCACCACCGGCAACAGGCTGGGGACGATCATTTCCTTAATGGCCGCGCCGGTCAGCATGCTGACGGCTTTGCCGTATTCGGGCTTGGCCGTGCCTTCCATGATGCCGGGGATTTCCTTGAACTGGCGGCGCACTTCCACCACCACCGCTCCGGCCGCGCGACCCACCGCTTCCATCGCCATCGCACCGAAGAGGTAGGGAATCAGTCCGCCGATGAACAGGCCGACGATCACCATCGGGTTGCTCAGGTCGAAACTGATCTGGTGACCGTAGACTTCCAGCTTGTGGGTGTAGTCGGCGAACAGCACCAGAGAGGCCAGGCCGGCCGAGCCAATGGCGTAGCCCTTGGTGACCGCCTTGGTGGTGTTGCCCACCGCGTCCAGCGGGTCGGTGATGTCGCGCACGCTCTTGGGCAGCTCGGCCATCTCGGCGATGCCGCCCGCGTTGTCGGTGATGGGGCCGTAAGCGTCCAGCGCCACCACGATGCCGGCCATGCTCAGCATGGAGGTGGCCGCCACGGCAATGCCGTACAGGCCCGCCAGCGAATAGGACGCCATGATGGCCACACACACAAAGAGCACCGGCCAGGCGGTGGAGCGCATGGACACGCCCAGACCGGCGATGATGTTGGTGCCATGGCCGGTGGTGGACGCCTGCGCGATGTGCCGCACCGGCGAATACTGGGTGCCGGTGTAGAACTCGGTGATCCAGACCAGCGCCGCGGTCAGCACCAGACCGACGGCGCACGCACTCCAGAGGCGCCACTGACTGCCTTCTGCCACGATGGCGTTGTCCGGCATGACCCAGGCGGTCACGAACCAGAACGCGATCAGCGAGAGCACACCCGCAATTGCCAGGCCCTTGTAGAGCGCCGGCATCACGTTCTTCATGCCCGGCGTGGCCTTGACGAAGAAGCAGCCGATGATGGACGCGATGATCGACACGCCGCCCAGCACCAGGGGGTACAGCACCGCCTGCATCGGTGCGGCGGCCACCATCAAGGCGCCCAGCACCATGGTGGCGATCAGCGTGACCGCGTAGGTCTCGAACAGGTCGGCCGCCATGCCGGCACAGTCGCCCACGTTGTCGCCCACGTTGTCGGCGATCACCGCCGGGTTGCGCGGGTCGTCTTCCGGTATGCCGGCCTCGACCTTACCGACCAGGTCGGCGCCGACATCGGCGCCCTTGGTGAAGATGCCGCCGCCGAGCCGGGCAAAGATCGAGATCAGTGAGGAACCAAAGGCAAATCCGATCAGTGGGTTGAGCAGCCTGGCCAGGTTCTTGTCGGGCGTGAGGTTGCCGTTGCCCACCAGGAACCAGAAGAAGCCGGCCACGCCCAGCAGGCCCAGGCCCACCACCAGCATGCCGGTGATCGCACCACCGCGGAAGGCTACATCCAGCGCCGGGCCAATGCCTCGGGTGGCGGCCTGCGCGGTGCGAACGTTGGCACGCACCGAGATGTTCATGCCGATGAAACCGCAGGCGCCCGAGAGCACCGCACCGAGCACGAAGCCGATGGCCGTGGGTCCGTCCAGAAAGATGCCGATGAGGATTGCCAGCACCACACCGACGACGCCGATGGTGGTGTATTGCTTGGCGAGATAGGCCGCCGCACCGGCCTGGATGGCCCCGGCGATTTCCTGCATGCGGGCGTTGCCCGCGTCCTGGGAAAGAATCCAGCTTCGGGACCAGAAACCGTAAGCCACGGCCACGAGTCCACACACCAGCGCAAAGATCAGCGCAGATTGTCCAACCATAGATTTCTCCTGCTCCGTAACGTTTGACTTGGAGGGGGCAACGCTTTGAGGGTGGCCCCCGCTGCGTTGCTTCCTCGCGGTCTGTCACACAGCGGTGCTGGTGGGGCAGGGCGATTGGCCAACGGGCCGAATTTAGCGGGAAACGCTGCGTTTGGGAAATGACTTGGGTCAGGAAGTAAGTCTGGGATCAGTAAAATCAGGGTTAATCCCGGCGGGGCGGCGCGGTCTTCAGTCTCCTGTGCGACCCCCTGCCCATCCCGACACCGCCTCCGTTTTCAACAACTTTTGCAAAAACCATGTCTCTCGACAACGTCACCCCCGGCAAAAAAGTTCCCGATTCGTTCAACGTGATCATCGAAATCCCGATGAACGCCGACCCGATCAAGTACGAGGTGGACAAGGAAACCGGTGCGATCTTTGTGGACCGTTTCATGAGCACCGCCATGCACTACCCGACCAACTACGGTTACGTGCCCAAGACCCTGTCAGGCGACGGCGACCCGGTGGACGTGCTGGTGATCACGCCCGTGCCGCTGATCCCGGGCGTGGTGGTTCCGTGCCGCGCCATCGGCATCTTGAAGATGACCGACGAGGCCGGTGAAGATGGCAAGGTGCTGGCGGTTCCGACCGACAAGATCCTGTCGCTTTACAGCCGGTGGAAAAAGCCCGAAGACCTGAACCCGATGCGTCTGAAGGCTATCGAGCACTTCTTCGAGCACTACAAAGATCTGGAACCCGGCAAGTGGGTCAAGGTGCAAGGCTGGGAAGGCGTGGAAGCCGCGCACAAGGAAATCCTGGATGGCATCGCCGCCTACAACGCCTCGCAGCAGGGTTGATCGATCCAAGACCTGTCCTGAACGATGAAAAGCCTGCCGGGTTGCCCCGGCAGGCTTTTTTTTTCTGGCTCGGGGCGCTGCGTTTCAGTTCGGTGCAGCGTCGATGTCGCCACGGTATTCGATCTTGCCCCGCACGCGGGCGCGCGGATGCATGTCGATCAGTTCGTCGTAGCTGGCATCGCCAATCAGGGTGGCCGATCCGGTGATTTCCAGCGCCTTGCGAGCGATGACGGTGCCGATCACCTTGCCTTCAATGAACACGTAGTCCGCCTCCAGGCGGGTGTTTTCGATCACGCCGGTGGCGCCCACGTGCAGGGTGCCGCCGGTCTCGAAGGTGATGTTGCCCTTGAGCTGGCCATCGACCTTGATGCCCTGGTCGCGTGTGGTGTGGAAGTTGCCGTCGAACACGGCGCCTTCCGCGATCAGGCTGGTGATGGCGGAGAGGCGTTCAGCCGGAACGAGGCGGGTGGAAGCGGGTGTGTTCATGGGTTCAGGGCTCCTTGCTGTGCAACCAGTTTTCGGGTTTCAGATTCGGTGGGGTGGGTGTGGATGTTTCGGTCGCGCCGGCGGCTGGGTTGCCGTTGCCCGCCGCAGCCGCCCAGCGCGGCTCGAATCGCAGGGCCAGAGGCAAGGGCAGCTCCTCGCCCTCCGGGCTGAACATGGTCACGGCTGGCTCGGCCCAGTTTGCGGGGGGATCGGCAACGGCGGGCGGCGCAGGCGCAGCGACCGGTGTCGGGTGGGCAGGGGGCGTCCTGACCAGGGCCGGGAGTTCCTTCGGGCTGCCCAGACCAGGCAACACGCCCAGCCAGAGCCAGGCGCCGACGCCGAAAACCAGCAGGGCGGGCGTGAGGTAACGCGCGCTCACCCACACCAGCCAGCGCATCCAGACCCGTCGGCGTGCGACCCATCGGTCGCGTCGCCAGCTGGCTTCGAGCGCTGCGCGGCGCAGGGCCTCGGCGTCCGGCACTGGCGCCGCTGCCGGAATCGAAAGAGCTTGCGGAGGTCTGCGCCACAGCATGAAAGACGTCAGGCCCCTGGCTTCTGGATCGCGACGCGTTCCAGCGTCGCATTCAGGTCGGCTCCGTTGACCTGGATGCGTCCGTAACGCACCAGACCGTGCACGCTGGCGGTATCGTGCAGGGCCACTTCGCCCTGACCGGAGTCGAGAATGCCTTCGGTACGACCCATGACCGAGATCTTCTGCGCCGTGATGTCACCCTTGACCTGACCGGTTTCGGTCACGACCACGGCGACCACGGCATTGGAGGCCTGGGTGAGGTTGCCTTCGACGAGGCCGGCCACGCTGCAGGGCCCTCGCAGCAGCGCGTGTCCCACAAAATGCAGGCCCTCGGCGATCATGCTGCGGCCCGGGCCGCCGTCTTGCAGTTCACCGACCGGAATGGCTTGCACTTCGGTCTGCAGCAAGGGCAGGTGGGCCGGCTGGCTCGGCGGCATGGCTTTGCCCACATCCACTTCCAGGGTGGGCTGGTAGCCGTTGTCGCCCTGGGGCTCGTTGATTGGTGTGTAGTTTTCGTTCATGTCGGGGTTTCCCATATCCTGTTCGAGATGACGGTCTGGAGTCAGGTATCGGTTGGCTTTCATGGCGGACAGCTCGGACCTCAAGGCATTCAGGACGGTTCGATGTGCACGTCGTGCAGCACCGGCAGGTTGTCGCCGAGTTTGAGTGTCTTGAACGGTCCTTGCAAGTCGGCGCCTTCGTACAGCTGCAGACGCCGCGCCATCAGGGTGCCGGTGGACACACCGGTCTTGGAGACATAGGCCATGCCCTGGCATTCCAGGCTTGTGTCCTGTGCGTCGGCCCCGGGAGCGCCGAGCTGACCGAAGAGGTAGAAGTCGCCGGTGACCCGGATGCGGCCCCTGATCACACCGCCGGTCCAGACGATGAGGCGACCGTTGACCCGGATCTGGCCTGAAATCTCGCCTTGTACCAGCAAGCCTCCTTCGAACTGCAACTCCCCGTCCAGCTGGGTGCCCGCGGCCACGCGATTGACCACGTTCATGGCGATCGGATCCAGCGTCAGGGTGTCCTGCGGGGTCTTCAGCTCCATCGCATCGCCCCCCAGAAGGCCGCCGAAGCCAGCAGCGCCAGTAAACCCAGCAGCGCGATCCAGAGGGCGTGGCGTTCCAGCACTCGGCGCAGTCTGCCCGGTCGGACGCGCGGCTGGCCCACCGGGTCGCAGGCGTGGCTGAGCACAATCCAGTCCTGCCAGATGCGGCTCAACCGGGTGTCTCCGCGGGCCATGTCCACCGACAGGCCTGCGGCTTGCGATTCGGGGGCTGCCTGACGCCGTCCCAGCAGCACGGAGAGCGGAGCTCCCACGATGGTGTGGGTGAAGAAAGCGTCGGTTTCGTCCATAAATGTTTGAGTGTACCGAACGTGTAACTATTTACTACAAGTGCACTGGCTCAAGCCATGATGCCTGTCACTCCAGCCCGGGTCAGGGCCGATTGTGCGGCAAGCGCCCGGGCTGTTCGCCGGCGGATCACTTGAGCGGACTGCGTTGCGACAGATGCTCCAGGTAGCGGTGAATGCCTTCGCACTCGTTGTCGAGGTAGCGCTCGACCGCATCGGCAAACGCCGGATGCGCCAGCCAGTGGGCGCTGGTGGTTTTGACCGGCAGCAGGGCCCGGGCCATCTTGTGCTCGCCCTGCGCGCCGCCCTCGAAGCGCTGGAAACCGTGCGCGATGCACCAAGCCAGCGGCTGGTAGTAGCAGGCCTCGAAATGGAGGCAGTCCACCCGCTCCAGTGCACCCCAGTAGCGACCATAGGCCACGCCGTGCCCATCGTCGATGCCGATCAGGCTGCTGGCCATCGGCCTGCCATCGCGCTCGGCCACGAACAGCAGCCAGTGCTCGGGCAAATCGGTCGCCATGCGTTGGAAGAAGTCCCGCTTAAGGTAAGGCGCGTTGCCGTGTTCCAGGTAGGTGCGCTCATAGCAGCGGTAGAAAAAATCCCAGTCTGCTTGTGTAATGGCCGTACCCCGCGCCGAGCGAAAAACCACCCCGGCATCCGCCACCTTGCGGCGTTCCTGACGGATTTTTTTTCGCTTTTCCTGTTGGAGGCTGGCCAGAAACGCATCGAAATCGGCAAAGCCCTGGTTTTGCCAGTGGAACTGCACGGTGTGGCGCAGCATCAGCCCGGCCGCCTGGCAGGCCGTGACGTCCTGTGTCTGGGCAAACAGCAGGTGGAGCGATGACAGGTGTTCATCCTGCGCATGCTGGACCAGGGCACGAGCCAGTGCCTCGCGTGCCTGCGCATCCCGGGCCAGCAGCCGCGCGCCGGGCACCGGCGTGAAAGGCACCGCCACCAGGGCCTTGGGGTAGTAGCTCAGGCCGTGGCGCTCGTAGGCGCTTGCCCAAGCCCAATCGAACACATATTCGCCGTAGGAGTGGTTCTTCAGGTACATCGGGCAGGCGGCTTGCAGGGTGTCACCGAGCCAGAGCGTGATGAACTGCGGCCGCCACCCGTTCTCGTCCACCGCACTGCCACTCTGGTGCAGTGCGGCCAGGTATTCGTGCCGCATGAAAGGGCTGGGATCTGGTTCCAGCGCGAGCAGGCCGTTCCAATCGGCGGCCGACAGTGCCAGCGGTGAGTCAAGGACCCGGGTGACATAATCGTTCGAGGGCACTTTCAGCCCCTCTCAGACAGGCACAGGCAGGCCGCAGAAGCGCATGCCCTGCGGCTGTTTGATCCACCGACGATTGCAACTTTCACCGTTTCCATGACGCTCAAGATCTGTGTGGCCCAGCTCAATTTTGTGGTGGGTGACATGGGCGCCAATGCCCGGCGCATCATCGACGCCGCGCAAGAAGCCCATCGCCGAGGAGTGCATCTGCTGCTGACGCCGGAGCTGGCGCTCTGCGGGTACGCGGCGGAAGACCTGTTCCTACGTCCAGCGTTCGTGGACGCCTGCGATGATGCCCTGAAAACCGTGCTGGAAGAGACGGCACACCTGAAAGGCCTGCACATCGTGGTGGGTCATCCGGCGCGCCCTTTGGAGGAAGCCGGCGATGCACGTCGCGAGCGCAGCGTCTCGGTGGCGGGTCTGCACAACGCCGCCAGTGTGTTGCTTGAAGGGCGCGTGACGCACCACTACGCCAAACGCGAGCTGCCCAACTACCAGGTGTTCGACGAGCGGCGCTATTTCGTGCCCGGGAGCGACACCTGTGTGTTCGATGTGGCCGGATCGGAGGGTCAACCGGTGCGCGTGGGCCTGTTGATCTGCGAGGACGCCTGGTTCGATGCGCCAGCGGCCGATGCGAAGGCCGCCGGTGCCGAGCTGCTGGCGGTCATCAACGCCTCGCCGTTCCACACCGGCAAGGGCGGCGAACGCGAGGCCACCATGCGCACGCGCGCGCAGGTCACCGGGCTGCCACTGGTCTATGCCCATCTGGTGGGCGGACAGGACGAGATCGTGTTCGAGGGCCGCAGCTTTGTGCTGGCAGAGGACGGTGGCCTGGCTGGCAGGGCGATCAGTTTTGAAGAAACCTTGTTCGACGCGACCTTCACCCGGCAGGGCGCGGGCTGGCAGATCGACGCGACCACCGACCGCGCGCACAGCCAGGAAGCCGATCTCTGGCACGCGCTGGTGCTGGGTGTGCGGGATTACATCGGCAAGAACGGCTTCCCGGGTGCGATCCTGGGCCTGTCGGGCGGCATCGATTCGGCGCTGGTGCTGGCCATTGCGGTGGACGCGCTCGGCAAGGACCGGGTGCGGGCGGTGATGATGCCTTCGCCGTATACCGCCGACATTTCGTGGATCGACGCGCGCGACATGGCCGCCCGCATGGGCGTTCGCTACGACGAAATCGCCATCGCACCGCAGTTCGAGGCGTTCCGGGCCAGCCTGGCACGGGAGTTCGCCGGACTGCCCGAAGACACGACCGAAGAGAACTTGCAAGCCCGCATCCGCGGCACGCTGCTGATGGCCCTGTCCAACAAGTTCGGCAGCATCGTGCTGACCACCGGCAACAAGAGCGAGATGGCGACCGGCTACTGCACGCTCTATGGCGACATGGCCGGCGGTTTCGCCGTCATCAAGGACGTCGCCAAAACCCTGGTATTCCGTCTTGCACACTGGCGCAACGCGCACGACCCTTACGGGACGGGTGCGAACCCGATCCCCGAGCGCATCATCACGCGCCCGCCCAGTGCCGAATTGCGGCCCGATCAAAAGGACCAGGACAGCTTGCCCGAGTACGCCGTGCTCGACGCCATCATCGAGCGCTACATGGAGAACGACCACAGCCCGGCCAGTATCGTGGCGGCCGGTTTTGCCCAGGCCGACGTGGACAAGGTGGTGCGGCTGATCCGCATCAACGAGTACAAGCGCCGCCAGGCGCCGGTGGGCATCCGGGTAACGCACCGCAGCTTCGGCAAGGACTGGCGCTACCCCATCACCAGCAAATACCGGGCTTGACGCTGCCGACCACCGCGTCTGCTGCCCGTTGACGTGAGCGCCTTGGGCATAATCGAAAAATCAACGCACAGACTCGCACAGGAGACCCCATGAAGCAGATCACCGCCGTCATCAAACCGTTCAAGCTCGAAGAGGTGCGTGAAGCGCTGGCCGAACAGGGGGTGACCGGACTGACCGTGACCGAGGTCAAGGGCTTCGGGCGGCAGAAGGGACACACCGAGCTCTACCGGGGGGCCGAGTACGTGGTCGACTTCCTGCCCAAGGTGAAGCTGGAGGTGGTCGTGAAGACCGCTGACGTGGAACGGTGTGTGGACGCGATCATCCGTGCTGCTCGCACCGGAAAAATCGGTGATGGCAAGATTTTCGTCACTTCGGTCGAGCGGGTGGTGCGCATCCGCACCGGCGAGGAAGACGAAACGGCTGTCTGAGGAGCCGGTGCTGTCCGGGACGTGGTACCCGTCCGTTCGATGTGCCCGGGATCAGTCTTGCTCTGACGGCTCAGATGTTGTCCAGCCGCGCTGCCGGTGACAGGCCCGCAGCCTGCACCAGATCCGGCAGCAGGCGCTGCAGGTCGGTGTCGGTGCGGATCAGGTCCATCTGCCAGTCGCCCATGAACTGTTGCCGCACCGTACCGTGCAGGAACTGCAGCAGGCCGTCGTAGAAGCCAGCCAGGTTGAGCAGACCCACCGGTTTGTCGTGGTAACCCAGCTGGCGCCAGGTCCAGACCTCGAAGAATTCTTCCAGCGTTCCGATGCCACCGGGCAGGGCCAAAAAGGCGTCGGCTCGTTCTGCCATCAGGCGTTTTCGTTCGTGCATGTTGTCCACCACGTGCAGTTCTGTGCAGCTGTGGTTGGCCCATTCCTTCTCCACCAGGGCTTTCGGAATCACGCCGACCACGCGCCCACCGGCGTCCAGCGTGGCCTGGGCCACCGTGCCCATGAGACCGTTGCATCCACCGCCGTAGACGAGCTGACCGCGGTGGTTTCCGATCCATTGACCGACGGCGCGGGCTGCTTCGGCGTAGGCCGGTTCGGCTCCGGGTCGCGAGCCGCAATACACGCAGAGAGAAAAGGCGGGATCGGTCATGTGCTTCCTGGGCCGTTCGGAGAGATTTCGTTTCAGGACAGGCGCGACCACAAGGCCGCCGTCCAGATGCCTGCACAGGTCAGCAGACTCAGCAGCACGGCCGCGCTGCCCATGTCCTTGGCGCGCTTGGAGAGGTCGTGCCATTCGGGACCAATGCGGTCGATGGCGCTTTCAACGCCGGTGTTGAGCAGCTCGACCACCATGACCATGATCACCGATCCGGCCAGCAGCGCGACCTCGACCCAGTCCCGGCCCAGCCAGAAGGCCAGCGGCAGCATCACCATCGCCGCGATGGCTTCCTGCCGGAAGGCGGTCTCGCCCCAGCCGGCACGAAGACCGGCCAGCGAATAGCCGAAGGCATGGGCCATGCGGGACAGTCCTGCCCGTTGCTTTTGGGCGTTGACGGGTTCGCGGGGCGTCATGGATGCCAGAACCTCCGCTTTTTGGGAGGGGCGGCCGGTTTGTGATGCACCAGCCGGGTTCCGGCCAATGCGTCGTGCAGAAACTGGCGCTGAGGGTGGAAGCGCGACAGGATGGCCCAGATCGCCACCCAGCCGAGCACGATCACGGTGAGCTCGCCGCCAGACAATTGGTACCAGCCCCCGACCGCCAGCGGTGGCAGGAACCAGAGCCAGGACGCAACGTAGCGCAACAGGGCACGCCCTTTGGTCAGTGCCATGCCTTGGCGGTCCACCACGCGGATGTGCCAGGTTTTCATGGCCAGGGTCTGACCCTTGATCCAGAACCAGCTGAAGTAGAGGCCGAGCAGAAGGAACACATAGGCCTGAAGCGCGTAGCGGTTGTTGACCATGTCGCGCACCGGAGCCAGCGACGGGACCAGGTGCCCGATGGCGAACAGCGAACCGAACAAAAAAAGCCCGGTGCCAAAGACAACGCCAAACAAGAGAGTGCCCTCGTACAGCCAGCAGGCCATGCGGCGAACCAGGGGAGGGGCGATGAGCGCAACGGGTGATGGTGCCTGGGCGGCTGCGGGGGGCTGTATGGCTGTCATGTCGTGCGTCTGCAGAGGCTGGGGATTGTCGCATTGCGGCGCAGTTGTGCACTTTCCGGTTCAGGCGTTTACCCAGCATCATGCGGCAGTGCAATAATGTCGGGCTGCAATTCAAAAAGGCAAACGGGTCAAGGTCCGGCGGGGTATGTGTCCGCCCATGTCTTTGGTCTCAAGTCCCGAGCCCGCTCCACAAGAGTCGGCGCAAGGGGCACCCAAGGTATTTCGTCAGAGAAATTCTCGAAAGGTTCATCATGGAAATCAACAAGGCCGAACTGGCTTCCGCGGCAGCCGCCTCCGGCGCCGCACCCCAAGAACTCCGCGGCGCGGAGATCCTCATCAAGGCCTTGCAGGCCGAAAACGTCAAGTACATCTGGGGCTACCCAGGTGGTGCCGTGCTGCACATCTACGACGCTTTCTACAAGCAAGACACCATCCAGCACGTGCTGGTGCGCCACGAGCAGGCCGCCGTGCACGCGGCCGACGGCTACGCACGCGCCACCGGTGATGTGGGCGTGGCCTTGGTCACTTCCGGCCCGGGCGTGACGAATGCCGTCACCGGCATCGCCACGGCCTACATGGACAGCATCCCGATGGTGATCATCACCGGCCAGGTGCCCACGGCCGCCATCGGCCTGGACGCCTTTCAGGAGTGCGACACCGTCGGCATCACCCGTCCCATCGTCAAGCACAACTTCCTGGTGAAGGACGCGCGTGACATGGCTGAGGTGTTGAAGAAAGCCTTTCACATCGCCCGCAGCGGTCGCCCCGGGCCGGTGGTGGTGGACATTCCGAAGGATGTGTCGTTCAACAAGGTTCCCTACACCGGCTACCCCGAGTCGGTGGAGATGCGCTCTTACAATCCGGTCCGCAAGGGACACGGCGGTCAGATTCGCAAGGCTCTGCAGCTGCTGCTGACCGCCAAGCGCCCCTACATCTACACCGGCGGCGGCGTGTTGCTGGGCAATGCGGTGCAGGAGCTTCGCACGCTGGTGGACCTGTTGGGCTATCCCGTCACCAACACCTTGATGGGCCTGGGTGCGTACCCCGCGTCCGATCGCAAGTTCCTCGGCATGCTCGGCATGCACGGCACGGTCGAAGCCAACAACGCCATGCAGAACTGCGATGTTCTGCTGGCCGTGGGCGCGCGTTTTGATGACCGTGTGATCGGCAACCCCAAGCACTTCGCGCAAAACGAACGCAAGATCATTCACATCGACATCGACCCTTCCAGCATCTCAAAGCGGGTGAAGGTGGACGTGCCCATCGTGGGCGACGTGAAAGACGTGCTGACCGAGCTGATCAACATGGTGCGCGAAACCACCACCCGCGTCGACGCCAAGGAACTGGCCCACTGGTGGGAAACCATCGAGGGCTGGCGCTCCACCGATTGCCTGAAGTACGACCGTGGCAACAAGGACGTGATCAAGCCTCAATACGTGGTGGAAACGCTCTGGAACATGACCAAGGACGCCGACGCTTATGTCACGTCCGATGTCGGTCAGCACCAGATGTGGGCCGCGCAGTACTACCGTTTTGATGAGCCGCGTCGCTGGATCAACTCCGGTGGACTGGGCACCATGGGCGTGGGCATTCCCTACGCCATGGGCATCAAGCTGGCCAAACCCGAGAGCGAGGTGTACTGCGTGACCGGTGAGGGTTCGGTGCAGATGTGCATCCAGGAGCTGTCCACCTGCCTGCAGTACAACACGCCGATCAAGATCCTGGCGCTGAACAACCGCTACCTGGGCATGGTGCGTCAGTGGCAAGAGCTGGATTACGAAGGCCGCTACAGCCACAGCTACATGGATGCGCTGCCGAATTTCGTGAAGCTCGCCGAGGCCTATGGCCATGTCGGCATGCTGATCGAGCGCCCGGAGGATGTGGAGCCCGCGTTGCGCGAGGCCCGCAAGCTCAAGGACCGCACGGTGTTCATGGACTTCCGCACCGATCCTACGGAGAACGTGTTCCCCATGGTCAAGGCTGGCAAGGGCATCACCGAGATGCTGCTGGGTTCAGAAGACCTCTGAGCGTTGACCTTCTCGCACTCCCCGGCGACGGTTGTCCGTCGCCGGATTTTTTGACGAATCTATTTGCAGTCTAGCCTGCGCATTACCGTGCGCAGGGGAGGGCTCAGAAAAGAGGAATCCATTTCATGAAACACATCATTGCTGTCCTGCTAGAAAACGAGGCGGGCGCACTGTCCCGCGTCGTGGGCCTGTTCTCGGCCCGCGGCTACAACATCGAATCCCTGACCGTGGCCCCCACGGAAGACCCCAGCCTGTCTCGCATGACGATCCAGACCGCCGGATCGGATGACGTGATCGAGCAGATCACCAAGCACCTGAACCGCCTGATCGAGGTCGTGAAGGTGGTGGACCTGACCGAAGGTGCGTACACCGAACGGGAGCTGATGCTGGTCAAGGTGCGAGCGGTCGGTAAGGAGCGCGAGGAAATGAAGCGCATGGCCGATATCTTTCGCGGGCGCGTCATCGATGTGACCGAGAAGAGCTACACCATCGAACTGACCGGCGACCAGGCCAAAAACGATGCCTTTCTGGAAGCCATCGACCGCACCGCCATTCTGGAAACCGTGCGCACGGGTTCCTGTGGCATCGGTCGGGGCGAGCGCATCCTGAGAGTTTGACCCACCCCTGCGCCGGCCTGTCGGCCGTCACCCCCTCAAGGGGGCGACACCAGCAGCACGGCAGAGCCGGTTCTGCGGTGTCTGCTGGCCTGGTGCTTATCTCTCGTTACCATTAGCGGTTTTTTTTTCAAGATTTCAACTGGAGCAATCGAATGAAAGTTTTCTACGACAAAGACTGTGACCTGAGCCTGATCAAGGGCAAGACCGTGGCCATCATCGGTTACGGATCTCAAGGCCACGCCCATGCGCAAAACCTGAACGACAGCGGCGTCAAGGTCGTGGTCGGTCTGCGCAAGGGTGGCGCTTCCTGGGACAAGGTCGGCAAGGCCGGCCTGAACGTGATGGAAGTCAACGACGCCGTCAAGGCCGCTGATGTGGTCATGATCCTGTTGCCCGACGAACAGATCGCCGAGGTGTACAGCAACAACGTGGCACCTAACATCAAGCAGGGCGCATCCCTGGTGTTCGCGCACGGTTTCAACGTGCACTACAACCAGGTCGTGCCGCGCGCCGATCTGGATGTGTGGATGGTCGCGCCCAAGGCCCCCGGCCACACCGTGCGCAACACCTACACCCAGGGTGGTGGCGTGCCGCACCTGATTGCCATCCACCAGGACAAGAGCGGCAAGGCCCGTGACCTGGCCCTGTCGTATGCCATGGCCAACGGTGGCGGCAAGGCAGGCATCATCGAGACCAACTTCAAGGAAGAGACCGAGACCGACCTGTTCGGCGAGCAGGCCGTGTTGTGCGGTGGCGCGGTCGAACTCATCAAGATGGGTTACGAGACCCTGGTCGAAGCCGGCTACGCGCCCGAGATGGCCTACTTCGAATGCCTGCACGAGCTCAAGCTCATCGTGGATCTGATCTACGAAGGTGGCATCGCCAACATGAACTACTCGATCTCCAACAACGCGGAGTTCGGCGAGTACGTGACCGGTCCTGAAGTCATCAACGCCCAGAGCCGCGAAGCCATGCGCAACGCGCTCAAGCGCATCCAGAACGGTGACTACGCCAAGATGTTCATCCAGGAAGGTCGCCTGAACTACCCGAGCATGACCGCCCGCCGCCGCAACACCGCTGATCACCAGATCGAAGTGGTGGGTGCCCAGCTGCGCGCCATGATGCCCTGGATCGCCAAGAACAAGCTGGTCGACCAGACCCGCAACTGAGGCCAGAAGCCGCCGCCTCCCGTGCAGCTGCCAGAACTGCTCTGGTAAGCACTGGGGCTGCGGCGCATCGGCCCGGAGCCCAAGACAAAGGCCACTCTGGTGGCCTTTGTCGTTTCCGCGGGCTTTCCGCTGGCTTACACTGCCGGTCTACCCTTAACGGCTTGAACAGACACATCCATGCACGACGGCACCGACCCCCGGAACGAACCCAGCGTCGAGGTACCCAAGCGCCGCAAGGGTATCTACATGGTGCCCAACATGATCACGCTCGCGGCGCTGTTCGGCGGGTTCTATGCGATCGTCATGGCCATGAACGGCCGTTTCGATCTCGCCACCCTGGGTATCTTCGCCGCCATGGTGCTCGACAGCCTGGACGGTCGCGTGGCCCGCATGACCAATACCCAGAGCGCTTTCGGCGAGCAGATGGACTCGCTCTCTGACATGGTGTCGTTCGGTGCTGCGCCTGCACTGGTGGCCTACGTCTGGGTGCTCAATGACATTGGTCGCTGGGGCTGGATCGCGGCGTTTGTTTATTGCGCCTGTGCCGCCCTGCGCCTGGCGCGCTTCAATGTGAACACCGGCGTGGTGGACAAGCGCTACTTCCAGGGCTTGCCTTCGCCGGCTGCTGCGGCGCTGGTGGCGGGTTTCATCTGGCTGGCCACCGAGCTCGAACTGGACCGAACGGTTCTGACCTGGCCGATGTTTGCCCTCACGCTCTACGCTGGCCTGACCATGGTCACCAACGTTCCTTTTTACAGTTTCAAGGACCTCAGCCTCAAGCGGAGCGTGCCCTTCGCTGCGATCGTGCTCGTCGCGTTGGGCATTGCCGTGATCAACATCCATCCGCCGACCGTGTTGTTCGGACTGTTCGTGGTGTATGGCCTCTCGGGCTATGCGATGTACTTCTGGCGCAAGGCCAAGGGACGACCGACCAGCGTGATCAGCACCTCCACCGACGAACCGGAAGAACGTGGCCTGCACGAGTGAGCGGGAGCCCATATCGCTCTCACGAATGACCTTCCTGCGTCTGCCCGGATGCTTTGTGCTACATTGCGGCGCATGAAACAAGTTTCGTTCTCGCTACTACTGGGTTCCCATCACGGGCAGGTCTGGTAACGCGCGAGCGACTTCCAACAACGGCCCGTTTGCACCCGCAGCGGGCCGTTTTTGTTTTGGACTGCGGGTTTTTTCAAGTGCTGTCCACGAGACAGCTCACCGGAGAATCACATGACCGACAAGCTCATCATTTTCGACACCACCTTGCGGGACGGCGAACAGTCGCCCGGCGCGTCCATGACCAAGGACGAAAAACTGCGCATTGCCCGCCAGCTGGAGCGCCTGAAGGTCGATGTGATCGAGGCCGGGTTTGCCGCCAGTTCCAATGGTGATTTTGACTGCGTGCAGGCGATTGCCAACACCATCAAGGATTCCACCGTCTGCTCACTGGCTCGCGCCAATGACCGCGACATCGCTCGCGCAGCGGAGGCACTCAAAGGCGCGAAGCGCGCCCGCATCCACACCTTCATTGCAACCAGCGCGTTGCACATGGAGAAGAAGCTGCGCATGACGCCCGACCAGGTGTTCGAGCAAGCCAAACAGTCGGTGCGGTTTGCTCGCAACCTGGTGGATGACATCGAGTTCAGCCCGGAAGACGGTTACCGCAGCGACATGGACTTTTTGTGCCGCGTGCTCGAAGCGGTGATCAAGGAGGGTGCGACCACCCTCAACATCCCGGACACGGTGGGCTACGCCATCCCCGAGCTGTACGGCGACTTCATCAAGACGCTGCGCGAGCGCGTTCCCAACTCCGACAAAGCCATCTGGTCGGTGCATTGCCACAACGACCTCGGTATGGCGGTGGCCAACTCGCTGGCCGGGGTGAAGATCGGCGGCGCGCGCCAGGTGGAATGCACCATCAACGGCCTGGGTGAGCGGGCGGGTAACTGCTCGCTGGAGGAAATCGTGATGGCGGTTCGCACGCGCCGCGACTACTTCAACCTGGACGTCGGTGTGGACGCGACGCAGATCGTGCCTGCCAGCCGGATGGTCAGCCAGACCACCGGTTTCGTGGTGCAGCCGAACAAGGCGGTGGTGGGTGCCAATGCCTTTGCCCATGCCAGCGGCATCCACCAGGACGGCGTGCTCAAGGCGCGGGACACCTACGAAATCATGCGCGCCGAGGACGTGGGCTGGGCAGCCAACAAGATCGTGCTGGGCAAACTGTCGGGGCGCAACGCGTTCAAACAGCGCTTGCAGGACCTGGGCATCGAGATGGAGTCGGAGAGCGAGATCAACACCGCCTTTGCCGCCTTCAAGGAGCTGGCCGACCGCAAGAGCGAAATCTTTGACGAGGACATCCTGGCACTTTGCAGCGACGAGAGCGTGACCGCTGAAAAAGAGCAGTACGGCCTGGTGTCGCTGGCGCAGCACAGCGAAACCGGTGAGCGCCCCCACGCCAGCGTGGTGTTCACGGTGGCCGGCAAGGAGTTCCGTGGCGAATCCGATGGCAACGGCCCGGTCGACGCATCCCTCAAGGCCATTGAAACCCACGTCAAAAGCGGGGCGGAACTGGTGCTCTATTCGGTCAATGCCATCACGAGTGGTTCGACCGAGAGCCAGGGCGAGGTCACGGTGCGTTTGCAGCACAGCGGCCGTGTGGTTAATGGCGTTGGGGCCGACCCGGACATCGTGGTGGCCTCTGCCAAGGCCTACCTGAGCGCGCTGAACAAGTTGCAGAGCAAATCCGACCGCGTGGCGGCACAAGGCTGAATTCTTTACAAATCATAGACTTGTAGACTTTTCCTTGGTGAACTGAAAGAACTGATGCCAAAAGTATCACCTGTTCTTGTTTTCACTGAGGAAGATGTCACAAGTTTTTGATATTGCTAGTTTTTTTCGATCTGTCTATACTCGGGCCTTGCGTATTTCGCCTGGCAGGAGTGGACCATGATTCTTCGCGTGAACCGGTTTCGAGTTGTCGCTCAGTGGGTGGTCAGCGCGCTTCTGGCCGCGACCCTGGCGCTACCGACCGGAGCATCGGCGTCGGCCCAGGCCAAACCCGCGTCCCATGGCAAGAAGCCGGTGGCCGTGAAGCAGGCCGACAAGAAAAAGGCCGCGTCGACCCGGGCGGTTGCGGGCAAGACCGCCACCACCTCTGCCAAAGGCCGTGTCGTGGCGAAGGCGGACAAGGCGATGCCCAAGAACAAGGCGCAAAAGGTCGCCTCGTCGCGCAAGAGCAAGGCGCAGGGCGCCCAAGCCGGGCGCGAGACCCAACTCGCCAAGGCTTCGAACAAGAAGCTTCGACTGGCCAAGAGCGGTTCCTCAGCAAAGACCGGCAAAAAAGAACAGCTGGCCAGCAAAACCAAAGGCCGCAACAAAGTCACTTTGGTGGCGCACAGCCGTCCAGCGGCCGTTCCGTCGGTTGTGTTCGAACCCCGCTTGTCGACCGGCGAACGGCTCGGACTTCGCGATTCTCAGGATCCGCTGGAGCTGAGCTCCAGTGTCGCCCTGGTGATGGATCAGGAAACCAGTGAGGTGCTGTTCAGCAAGAACGACAAGGCGGTGTTGCCGATCGCTTCGCTGACCAAGCTGATGACGGGGTTGGTCATTGCCGACGCCAGCCTGCCCATGGACGAGTTGATCACGATCACCGAAGAAGACGCAGCGGTGTACCGCAACAGCCGTCTGGCGGTGGGGACCCAGCTGACCCGCGGTGAACTGATGCACCTGGCGCTTATGTCGAGCGAAAACAGGGCGGCCAATGCACTGGGAAGAACTTTCCCGGGCGGTGCCGGCCAGTTTGTCCGCCGCATGAACGCCAAAGCGCTTGAACTGGGCATGCAAGACACCCGCTATGTGGAGCCCACCGGTCTGTCCAGCCTGAACCAGTCCAGTGCCCGCGATCTGGCCACTTTGGTATCGGTCTCCTACGAGCGCGAGATCCTGCGCGACATGTCCACCTCACCCAGCCACCAGCTGGAATTGGGCCACCGCACCCTTCAGTACAACAATTCCAACCGGTTGATCCGCAACCCCGAATGGCAGATCGGTCTTCAAAAAACCGGCTACATCGCTGCGGCGGGTCGCTGCCTGGTGATGCAGGCGAAAGTGGCGGGCCGCAAGGTGATCATGGTTTTTCTGGATTCTGCTGGCAAGCTGAACCGGGTTCAGGACGCCGAGCGTGTGCGTCGCTGGGTCGAGGCCCAGAGCTATCAGCAGTACTTTGTACGGCCTCAAGGTTGAGCTTCGCTGCCATGCAAAGAAAAAACGGCCCCGAGTGGGCCGTTTGAAATTGCACGGTGCAAAAGGCATCTATCGGACGGCCATCACGGCGGCCATGGCATTGGGGCAACCCAGCGCGGCCGAAATTTCGGCCGCCGTGGAGCGGAGTTTGGGAACCCAGCTTTCATCCAGACGGTCGGCCGGAGCGGAGATCGACAGCCCTGCGACCAGCTTGCACTGGTCGTCGTAGATGCCGGCGGCCATGCACCGCACGCCGAGCTCCAGCTCTTCGTTGTCGCGAGCCAGTCCGAATTGTTTGCACTGGCTGAGCTCGCGTTCCAGCTGGCTCAGTTGGGTAAGGCTGTTGCGGGTATTGCCTGCCAGGCCGGTGCGGGTGGCATAGGCGCGCACGCGCAGCGGTTCGTCGGCTGCCAGAAAGAGCTTGCCCACGGAGGTCAGGTGCAGCGGCGCCCGTCCGCCAATGGCTCGCACCACCTGCATGCCGGATCGCTCGCTGTAAGCGCGTTCCACGTAAACGATCTCGTCACCCTGGCGGACACTGAGGTTGACCGGCTGCTGGATCAACTTGTGCAGCTCGCGCATGGGGACAAGTGCTGCGTCGCGCACGCTCAGGCGGGCTTTGACCAGATTGCCCAGCTCCAGCAGCCTCATGCCGAGGCGGTAGCTGCCGGCCTCGGGACGGTCCACGAACCTGCCGATGGTGAGATCGTTCAGGATGCGATGGGCGGTGGAGGGGTGCAGTCCGGTCTTTTCGCTGATTTCCTTGAGCGAGACCGGTTCTTCGCGGGAGGCCAGCACCTCCAGCAGGTTGAACATGCGCTCGATCACCTGGACGGTGGGAGTGACGGGCTGGCTGTCGGTACGTTTGGTCATGGCAGCTGGTGTGGTTGCCGGTATTTTACAAGATGAAATCCCAATCCATCCGACGTCGCTTCTGCGGTCGCACTCAGCCGCGGTGATGTAGGCCGATGGTCCGATCAGGCGGCTTCGATCCAGTGCCCGTCGAGCAGGCGCTCATGTGGCCTGAAGCTGGCCTTGTAGCTCATCTTGCTGCTCTGGGCGATCCAGTAGCCCAGATACACGTGCGGCAGGCCGAGCGAACGCGCCTGTTCGATCTGCCAGAGCACGCTGTAGGTGCCGTAGCTGGCTTTGTCATCCGGTTCGTAGAAGGTATAGACCGCCGACAAGCCGTCATTGAGCACATCCACTATCGAGACCATCTTGAGCAGCGCCGGTCGCCCGCCCTGGCTGGGTTCGTAGAACTCGACCAGGCGGGAGTTCACGCGGCTTTGCAGCAGAAACTGGGTGTATTGATCTATGCTGTCCTGGTCCATGCCGCCGCCGGCGTGGCGGCTGTTCTGGTAGCGCAGGTAAAGCTGGTAGTGCTCAGGCATGAAACAGAGCCTGAGCACCCGGGTTTCCAGCTGTCCATGGCTGTTCAGACAGCGTCGCTGGCTGCGGCTGGGAACAAACCGCGCCACCGGGATGCGCAGCGGCACACAAGCCTGGCAGCCGTCGCAATGCGGCCGGTAGGTGAACAGGCCGCTGCGGCGAAATCCATGGGTGACCAGATCGGAATAGGCGTCGCTGTGGATCAGGTGGCTGGGCGTGGCGACCTGCGATCGGGCTTGGCGGCCTGCGATGTAGCTGCAGGGGTAGGGCGCCGTGGCATAAAACTGCAGCGCCTGAAGCGGAAGTTCTTTGAGGTGGGTCACACTCGGCCGCGGTCTTCGGAGAGAAGTTTTTGCCAGTATACGGGCTGAAATCGCCACAACGGGCTGTGGTGTGGCAGAGCCTGCTTCAGCTGTTGGCCGAAGGTTTCACGGTCCATCAGGCGGCCACCCAGCGAAGCCAGGTGGGCTGTGTTCTGCTGGCAGTCGATCAAAGGCAGGCCGTGTTCGAGTGCAAAAGCCACCAGCGCCGCCAGTGCGATCTTGGAAGCGTTGTCCTGCCGGCTGAACATCGACTCGCCATACACCATGGCTCCGAGGTTGACGGCATACAGTCCGCCAGCAAGTTCTCCGTCGATCCAGGTTTCCACGCTGTGGGCAAATCCGGCCCGGTGCAAATGCGTGTACGCCGACACCATCGTTGGCAGGATCCAGGTTCCGCTCTGTCCATCGCGTCGCGTGTGGGCGCAGGCACGGATGACACGTTCGAAATCATGGTCCATGCGGATGTCGAGACGCCCGTCGCGCAGCAGGGCCTGGATGGTCTTGCGCAGCGAGCGATGCAATTTGAACGCCTTCGGCTCCAGCACCATGCGTGGATCAGTGCTCCACCAAAGGATGGGCTGGCCGGTGCTGTACCAGGGGAAGATGCCGTGCGAGTAGGCATCGACCAACGAGCGCACATCAAGCACCCCCCCCGCCGCCAGCAGGCCGGGTGCAGGATCGTCAGCACCCCATGCCGTCGCCACCGGAGGGAAAGCCTGACCGGGCTCCAACCAGGGCAGTGGACGGGTAGGAGGCGTTCTCGACATGCCCCTTATTGTGCTGGCAGTGACAGGGATTGCGTGGTGCGAAATGCCCACTGGTCGATCATGTGTGGTTAGGGCGCCCCATCAACCGGAAGAACCCGCCACCGAGGACGATGCCCACCGCATTGGCGAACAGATCGAACCAATCGCCATGGCGCCAGCCGGTGGCGGCCTGAGCCACCTCGATGGCTCCACCGAAGAGCAGCAAGGCCAAGGCCATCCGCCATGGCCGCTGTGGATAGGCCAACAGGCCGAGAGCGGTCAGAACGGCAAATCCCAATGCGTGCTGGGCCTTGTCCCAAATGCTTAACACCGGGGGTGGCAGAAAATCCGTGGGCATCAGCGACAACACGGTCACGGCGGCCAGCCCGATCCAGAAGGCGACGTGCTGGGCCGGCGGTATGGGTGACATGGAGCGTCGCATCTGGAGATGGTGAAGCAGAAACGACAAAGGCCTTCAGTAGAAGGCCTTTGCAATGGTGTTGTTTGGCTCCCCGACCTGGACTCGAACCAGGGACCTGCGGATTAACAGTCAGTATAAACCAGATTTTCTGGGACGCTATGGGACGTCCTGGGACGAAATAAAAACCTTCTAAATCAATGGGTTACAAGAATTTGTTGTTTCATGAGGTCCCGCTCGGTAGCATCTGATCTCAGGATTTTTCGGACACCAGTCGGACACGGAACACGCAAATGCCGCTCCTCACTGTCAGAGCGATTGAAACCCACAAAGCCAAAGCGAAGCCGCATCGCGCCAGACGGTGTTCGCACCTTGCTGGTCCGCTACTCCGTCAAAGGGTCTGATGTAGAGCGCCAATATCGATTGCCACAGGAGTATGGGGAAGGTCCGGGCCAAATGAAGCTGGCCACGGCCTGTGCAGAGGCCGCTCGCATCCGGGCGCTTGCGCGGGACGGGGTGGACTGGCCAGCCCAAGAGGAGGCACGGTTGCGGGCCGAAGCAGCTGAGCGAGAACAAATGGACCGGCAGGAGGGCATGACAGTCGCCAAGGCACTCCGCGAGTACGTCGACAAGAAGCGGCGGGCAAAGGACGGTCTGCCATTGAAGGCCCGCACAAAGGCTGACTACCTGGCCATGGTCGAACCCGGGGAAACAACCAAGACGGGGAAGAAACTGGCAGACGGGTTGCTGTTTCAGCTCGCCGACAAGCTGTTGTTGAAGCTCACTTCCGATGACATTCGGGATCAGTATTCGTCGCTGCTCAAGCGTTCAAAACGGCAAGCCGACTATGCGATGCAGGTGCTGCGTGCGGTGATGCGATGGCACGGGGTTGTGGTGCCGGGCAATCCGCTAGGGCGTGATACAGCTGGGCGCGATCGGATCGTGCTCGCGCCTGCGAAAGGGAATCCAGCTCCCATCCCACCGGAACGACTGGGTGCCTGGTGGCGTGCAAGTGGCAAAGCCCCCTCACAAGTCGCGGCCGACTACTACCGTTTCCAGTTGCTGACCGGGTGTCGCGGAGGAGAGATTCATGGCGACAAGCGATACAACTACCCGCCAATCAGGGTCGGCGACGTGGACTGTGATGTCGGGAAAGTTGTTCTGCGGGACACAAAGAACCGTAGCGACCACAAGCTGCTCCTGGCCCGACAGGCGCTGGAAATCGCAGCCAAGCACTGCGCTGGCCGGAAACCTGACGAAGTGTTATTCCCGATTACCGATGCACGAAAAACGCTGAAGTGGATCAATGCGAAGGCAAAGACCCATGTGCAGGGTCATGGCTTGCGCGATACCTTTGCCAGCATTGCTGAAGAGCTGGTCTCAGGTGGTTTGCTGAAGCGAATGCTCAACCATTCGGTTGCAGGTGACGTGACTTTGGGACATTACGTGGGCAAGAGTGAAGCGCAGCTGCGCTCTGGATGGCAGACGGTGGCTGACTTTATAGAGGCTGCTGCTCAACAGCCAACGCCGGAAGATACCCGCTCAGGAGAGGCGATGCCGAGGCCTGAGTGACGGAAGTGCAGCGATTGGAGCCGGTGGGTGCTGCCAGGCAGGCACACGCATGATTGCCATGAAGCGGCCAATGGGCACTGCAACCGGCGCTGGTCAATGTGACGGCTGTATGGGGTACAGCGGACATCGGTTACCTTCAACCCGGAGGCGCTGCGCGACTGACTGCTTCCCCGTCACCTGGGCTGGCGGTATCGACCCTAAGCAGTCATGCGACCCTATAGGCCGACCTGTGATCGGGGTCCGTTTCTTCCACCTCACTATCGTTTTCAGGTTGATTTCATGGCGCGCAGAAAGCGTTGACTATTTTGTATTGATCGACGGACAACCTTTGTCGTTGTGGCACTTCCGTGCAGAACCTGGCCCATAATGCTTTCTTCTATTCAAGGTAAAAGATTGCACCATCAAAACTTGCGATCAAACAACTAGCCTATAGTCGTTGATGGCCCCACAACCAATTAGGAGAAATTCATGAGCGACGACACCAAAAAGTGCCCCGTAACCCACATGACTACTGACTTCGGCGCCCCCGTGGTCACTAACCGCGACAGCCTCACTGCAGGTCCTCGCGGCCCCTTATTGGCTCAGGATGTCTGGCTGAATGAAAAGCTGGCCGGTTTTGTGCGCGAGGTCATCCCAGAGCGCCGCATGCACGCCAAGGGATCGGGTGCCTTCGGCACATTCACGGTCACGCACGACATCACCAAGTACACCCGCGCTAAGATTTTCAGCGAGGTAGGAAAGAAGACGGAGATGTTTGCCCGCTTCACTACGGTAGCTGGGGAGCGCGGTGCGGCCGATGCCGAGCGCGATATCCGTGGTTTTGCTCTGAAGTTCTATACCGAAGAGGGAAACTGGGACATGGTGGGCAATAACACTCCGGTGTTCTTCATCCGCGATCCTCGCCAGTTCCCTGATCTGAATAAGGCCGTCAAACGCGACCCTCGCACAAACTTGCGCAGCGCCACCAACAATTGGGATTACTGGACGCTTCTGCCCGAAGCTCTGCACCAAGTCACTGTCGTCATGAGCGATCGCGGCATCCCTGCCAGCTACCGTCATATGCACGGTTTCAGCTCGCACACCTACAGCCTCTGGAACCAGGCCGGCGAGCGTTTCTGGGTCAAGATGCATTTCCGGACCCAGCAGGGCATCAAGAACCTTACCGATGCAGAGGCCGGCGAATTGGTCGCCCAGGATCGTGAAACCCATCAGCGCGATCTGTATGAAGCCATCGAACGTGGCGAATATCCCAAGTGGACGATGTTTATTCAGGTCATGCCAGAGGCTGATGCGGAGAAGTACGCCTTGCATCCGTTCGATCTGACCAAGGTCTGGTACAAGGGCGACTATCCGCTCATCGAAGTTGGTGAGTTCGAGCTGAACAAAAACTCCGAGAACTTTTTCGCCGACGTTGAACAGGTGGCCTTTTCCCCTAGCAATCTGGTACCTGGTATCGGTGTCAGTCCGGACCGTATGCTGCAAGCACGCCTTTTCAACTACGCCGATGCTCAGCGCTATCGACTGGGCGTAAATTACCACCAGATCCCTGTCAATCAGGCTCGCTGCCCAGTGCACAGCAACCACCGCGATGGTCAGGGGCGGGTCGATGGCAACTATGGTGCTTTGCCGCACTACGAACCCAACAGCTTTGGCCAATGGCAGGGCCAGCCGCAGTTCTCGGAGCCGCCGCTCAAGCTCACCGGCAATGCAGCCCACTGGAGCTACGACAAAGATGACCACAACTACTTCGAGCAACCTGGCAAGTTGTTCCGTCTAATGAACGACGGTCAGAAGGAAGCGCTTTTTGGCAACACCGGCAGAGCCATGGGCGACGCTCCAGAGTTCATCAAGTTCCGTCACATCCGCAATTGCCACGCCGCAGACCCTGCATACGGTGCAGGCGTAGCCAAGGCCCTGGGCATCAACCTTGAAAAGGCACTGGCCTCAAAAAAGGATGACCCTATGTACGGAAACCCACTGGTCGCCCTGCCTGCGTAGTAAAAGCGCCGGAAATATGAAAAAGAGCCTTGGTAGACGCCAAGGCTCTTTTCTCACACCGTCAACTAAGTCAGGTTCTTCAGTCATTGGCAAGCAACCTCATCTGGTCAGATCGATGTCGACTTGCTAGGGAGTCACGTAGTCTTGTAGCCCCTTCAACAGTGCATCAAATGTCACCTTGCAGCTCGGGTTATTGCGCAGATCTTCGTGCATGGTGAGCCAGGTCTCCAGGCTCAGCGGAATGCTGCCAGGCAATATGTTCACCAGATTCAGGTCGCGCGCCGCTATATGCATTTGGCACACGCCAATACCGCAGCCAGCTCGGATCAGCGCAATCTGTGCCATGTCGTTGTCGGTACGCACCGCAAAGTTTTCGCGGTTCCAGATTGGGAATGCCTTGCGTGCGGCACGCACGAACGGCGTCTCTTCATCAAAGCCAATCAGCGCGTGCTGAGCCAGATCAGCCAGAGAGCTGGGAGTCCCGTGCTTGTCCAGATAGCGTTTGTGCGCATGAAAGCCAAGTGGCATCACTCCAACGCATCGGGCAATTAGTTGCTCCTGTCTGGGCTGTGTCATGCGCACGGCGATGTCGGCTTCGCGCTGCAGGAGGTCCTGCACCCTGTTGGTCAGCACCAGTTCTACCGTCAGGTCCGGGTGTGTGTCCTGCAGTTTCGCCAGGATAGGTGGTAATACCTCTTGCCCTATCACCTCGCTGGCCGTAACTCGCACTGTGCCTTGGATACCTGAGCCTTGGCTTTCGGCCGCGCGCTTCAGCGCAGCGGCAGCGCTGTACATGGTCAGGGCAAACGGCTGCAGCGCTAGCGCCGCCTCGGTGGGTAGTAGCCCCGTTTGCGAACGGGTAAACAGCGTCACGCCCAATGCTGTTTCCAGTGCGTCGACATGCCGCCCCACGGTGGGCTGGGCAATTCCCATGGAGCGCGCTGCACCGGACAGCGAGCCCTCTTCCAGTACGCCCAAAAAGGTGCGATACAGCTCCCAGCCAATATCGGTGTTGTTGATGGTCATACGAAAATGTATGGCGACTATCACATCTTGGTCAATTGCTTAATAGCAGTGCCCGCTAGAAACTCCTTGCCATCGCAACACATCCGGGGGTAATGAATGGAAAGCAACACGGCCTTGGTTCTAGGAGCCACCGGCGGCATTGGTGGCGAAATGGCTCGGCAATTACGCGATGCTGGCTGGACAGTGCGTGCATTGCGCCGAAGCGGTGAGCAGCAAATTGAGCGGCGCGACGGCATGGTCTGGATTCGCGGCGACGCCATGAACCGCGAGGACGTGCTGGCAGCAGCAGAAGGCTGTTCCGTCATAGTGCACGCAGTCAACCCACCCGGTTATCGTCGTTGGGGTGAGCTGGTACTGCCCATGCTGGACAACACCATCGCCGCCGCGCATGCTAACGGAGCTACTATCGTGCTGCCTGGCACAGTCTACAACTACGGTCCCAGCTCCTTTCCCACGTTACATGAGGATTCACCGCAGCAGCCCATCACCCGGAAGGGAAGCATACGTGTGGAGATGGAGCAGCGTCTGAAGCAGGCCAGCAGCCAGAACTGCAGAGTGCTCCTGGTGCGTGCGGGGGACTTCTTCGGACCCAAGCTGGGCAGTAGCTGGTTCTCGCAGGGCATGCTAAAGCCCGGTCAGCCGGTTAAGTCTATTAGTGTGCCCAACGCACCCGGCATGGGCCACCAGTGGTCTTACCTACCCGACGTAGCCCGCACTATGGTGGAGCTGTTGCAGCTGCGTAGCACGTTGGATCCCTTTGCCGCCTTCCACATGGCCGGTCATTGGGACGCAGACGGCACCCAGTTGGCGGAAGCGATCTGCCGCGTGGTAGTCAAGCGCGGAGGAGTCAAGCCCAAAGTGAGAGCCTTCCCCTGGTGGCTTACCGTGCTTGCTGCGCCCTTTGTACCGACCCTGCGAGAGCTATGTCAGATGCGCTATTTGTGGAGCACGCGGGTAAAGATGAGCAACGCCAAGCTGGTCTCGACGCTTGGGCATGAGCCGCATACGCCGCTGGATGAGGCGGTGGAGGCCGCCTTGGAAGGTATGGGGTGCTTGCAGACGACGCCTGTGCGCAAGTTAAGCACCGTCAACAGTGATGGCTAACGACATCTGTCGCAAATTTCACAGTGCTTGATTGACTGTGATCAACCTAGACCTGCCTTTCACAGCTACCTACCGGACGACAGCTTCTGGCCGAAAGCACTGCTCCTGACGGACTCCACAAAGCTGCCATTGAAGGCGGCCGCCCGGTGCCGGAGCAAAGGCCGCCTCCGATGACCACCTCAGATTTCCGTCTGTTCGGAAATTTCAAGAGCGTCGTCGACCTCGATACCCAGATACCTCACGGTCGATTCCAGCTTTGAGTGGCCGAGCAGCAGTTGCACGGCTCGGAGGTTTTTGGTGCGTCGATAGATCAATGTTGCCTTGGTCCTTCGCATCGAATGGGTCCCATATTCGGAACGATCGAGACCAAGTTCATCCACCCAATGCCCAAGAATCCGGGCGTACTGCCGAGTTCCCAGGTGGGGCGAATCGTGGAGCCTGCTGGGGAAAAGGAAGTCATCTGACTTCAGCCCAGCCTGCTTGATCCAGGCCTGCAGGGCTTCTCGGGTAACTCCCGTGATCTCGAACTGGACCGGGCGCTTGGTCTTGTGCTGCATGACGATGGCTCTGGTGGCTACCTGGTCACCATGGGACACATCACGCACCTTGAGCGCAACCAGGTCACATCCGCGAAGCTTGCTGTCGATGCCGAGGTTGAAGAGTGCGAGCTCGCGGACCCGACCTTCCATCTGAAGACGTACTCGCAAGGCCCAGATGTCTTTCACCTTGAAGGGAGCCTTTTGCCCGACGATCTTGCCTTTGTTCCACGGCTCGTGATGAACGGTATTGCCTGAGGTTTCCATGATGGTCTCCCATCGAGTTGAGGGTCCCAGAGCATGCGCTTGTGAGGTGCCGGCATACTGCGCTGCGTCAAGACGGAGAGACGCAGTCCAGCGACACAGGTGACTGCGATTGAGCGCGGCGGCCAACCTGCGCTTTCGGCCAGAAGCGGCCGGTGGCGCTAAGGAAAAGCGGACGCTCAACGTCTGAAACGAGTGGCCTCGTGCGGCTTTAAGCGCGAGGTCCGATCGACTGATGGGTTGGGCGTCATTCCGGACAAAGGTTGCTGCCTTCAATGAGAAGCTTACGAAGCGAGTCCGTTAGCCAAGTGTGCAGAGCGTCGAATGACTCCAAGTCGCCCTCAACGACTGGCGTACTAGAAGTTGCCGAGAATTGAAGAGGCTTCGCAGGCGGTGGCGCCGCGCCAATTGCGCCAAAGGTAACTCGCGGTAGGTTGGATCTGTGGCTCATTCGGTTGCGGAGATCGACCCATAGCTTCCACTCTGCTGATGCGCAAAGCTCGGACAGCGCTTGGGAAAGCGTAGCCGCCATTGGCAACGGATAAAGCCATTCAAGCAGCTTCTTCGGGCTGCAATTTCTTTGTTCATTGCTCCCAAAAGAGATGAGGCCAATGCGCGCGTGACTTGAAAGGGCAGCTAGGGCGTGTTAACACTAATGGCGACGGCGACGATTGCGCCAGAAAATCTCCGACATGGAGATCACGCCCGAACAATTCGCTACCATCGAACACTGCCTGCCCAGGCAGCGTGGCAACGTCAGCCTGAGCAATCTGCAGGTGGTCAATGCGATCCTTTATGTGGCCGAACATGGTTGCAAGTGGCGCGGACTGCCCAAACGCTTCGGCAACTGGCACACGATTTACACGCGCATGAATCGCTGGACCAAAGCTGGCGTCCTGGATCGCATGTTCGAGGAGTTGCAGCGTGCGCAAGTCGTGCGTATCAGGATCGAAGCCGTCTCGCTGGACTCCACAAGCATCAAGGTCCATCCCGACGGCACGGGGGCACTAAAAAAAACGGCCCACAAGCCATCGGAAAGTCCCGAGGCGG
>LNFM01004331.1_pt1 | contig 95689 bp, 89 predicted proteins | sample 596031 | NCBI WGS metagenome assembly LNFM01 (sample SAMN04254537, study PRJNA301005) | activated carbon metagenome | isolation source: dual media filters at the Ann Arbor, Michigan drinking water treatment plant | place: USA: Ann Arbor
GCATTTTAAGCTGGACGCATTATATTATGCGTCCTGCCTATTGTTGTCAATGTTAAACCACATTTATTACAACTAAGTTACAGTTGCAAGACATAATCTATAAGACTGAACTCATCAGATTAGTGAATCGCAACTGACACTTGAGTTATAGTTTTGCGCTTAACGCAGCTTCTAATTTGTTTTGATCTGCAACAAAACCGCGAATACCTTCAGACAATTTTTCAATTGCCATTGCATCTTGGTTTAATTCAAAACGGAATTCTGCTTCTGTCATTTTTGCAGGTGGTGTTTTTGTTGCGCCAGTGTCTTTTAACACTTGTACCAAAGTGCCTTCTGTTGCGGCCAAATCTTGCAATAAGTTTGGTGAAACTGTTAAGCGATCACAACCAGCTAAAGCAATCAATTCGCCAGTGTTACGGAATGAAGCGCCCATTACCACTGTTTTGTAGCCATGCTCTTTGTAATACTGGTAAATTGCACGCACTGAAACCACACCTGGATCTGTTTCTTGTGTGTACTCTGTACCTGGATTTTTCGCCTTGTACCAATCTAAGATACGACCAACAAATGGTGAAATCAAGAATACGCCAGCTTCAGCACAGGCACGCGCTTGGCCAAAACCGAATAACAATGTTAGGTTACATTGGATGCCTTCTTTTTCAAGAATTTCGCCAGCTTTGATGCCTTCCCAAGTTGAAGCTAATTTAATCAATACGCGGTCTTTACTGATGCCTGACTCTTCGTACAATTTGATTAGTTTACGGCCTTTAGCCACCATTGCATCTAAGTCAAATGACAAACGTGCATCTACTTCGGTAGAAATACGGCCTGGCACTTCTTTAGTAATTTCTGCTTTAGTACCGCCTTGTGCTTTTGCATAGGCAATCGCTGTTTCAATTAATGGAGCGTATTGTGGCAATTGGCTTGCTTTTAATACTAATGAAGGGTTTGTTGTTGCATCAACTGGCTTAACCGCTTTAATCGCTTCTACATCGCCTGTATCGGCTACGATTGTGGTCATGCTTTTTAGTTGGTCTAGTAAATTTGCCATTATTTCCTCCTAATTTAATTACATATTGGTTTTAAAAATTAATTTAAACCGCTTAATTGAATACCGCTTATTTAAAATTCAACTCAATATTATAGCGCAAAACAAATTCAGAATGACTGAACAATTGGCTAAATATTTCAGGCTGCTTTAGGTAGCTGATTGAGTAATTTTATAATGCCTTGCGCAAACAAAGTCGCGACAGTTAAATCTGCACTAGTACCAGGATTTATTTTCTTAGCTTTTAGCTGAGCGTCCCAAGCAATCAATTTACTTTGGTAAAGCTTGGGATTATCGATTTGATTAAAAGCAGCCAAATGCTCCATCGCTTGTTTTTGTGTTGATGCAGCAACGTCTGCACCATGCTTGCGAACAATATGGGAATCGGCAAAAGTAGATAAAAACGTAAGGTACAGTTGCGTGGTTAACCATGCATAGTTTATGTGTGCGGATTGTTGCAGCAACGTTAGTCCAAAATTAAGAATCGCATCATATTGATTGGCGTATTGCGCGGCGATTAAATCGCGCGCTGCTGCAGCTTGCATCGCTTGCAGCAAGTTACAATTAGCAAGCTGATGCACATCATGCTGATTAGCCTCACCCAAACCTGCTGGGTTGGCTAGTACGATTGCAGTAAAAGTTTGCTGCGCGTCTTCTACAGTAGTGTTTTGTAAAACCTGTTTTAAATTTAGATTGAAATCGTCTTTTTTTGACATTAAAGCTGCTTGGATAAGTGGCGCACACAGCAGAATAATTCCTAAATTAGTGTTACAAGCTACGGCTTTTTGAGTTGCCTGCACACTGAATAAAATGCGCATGCCCAGGCTTAATTGTGGTTGCGCAATCACCTCAGATACAGCTTGCGCACTTTTAATAAAATCGTGAATCGTCATGCCATGACCATCTGCAAAAATATGCACATTGCCAGGCTTTAGCGCTTGCAGTTCAGCCATACAGGCAGCTTTAAATTCTTGTGCTATTAGGTTTGGTAATAGAGACATTTTATTTAACTAAACTTATCATTCAATTAAGCTTAATGATTAAATCATCTACTAAAGTTTGCGCAATATTGATATGGCTAACTCCTTGCAAACCACGCCAAGCGGGAATGCTATTCACTTCTAGCACAAATAATGAGCCAGATGCATCGCGGATTATATCCACACCGCAGTAAGCAATATCTACACTGATTGCGGCTTGCACTGCCAGCGCCAGAATATCCGCATCATTAATCGTCTCACAATGAGCGCCCATCGCAACATTATGTAGCCAACCATCGCCGCTTCGGCGCATTGCAGCAATTGCTTTATTGTTTACCACTAACACACGGTAATCATGTGTGGCTTTTATAAATGTCTGCAAATAAAACACGCCATCCACAAATGTGTCCATTGGCAAAGGCAAGGGCTGAGTCACTAGTCGCACGCCCTGCCCTTGTGAGCCAAACAGAGGTTTAATGATTAAGTTTTTTTGAGCTTTTAACATTTCTTGCGACATGATTTCATGTGCCGATTTTCGTGATTCACATATCCAAGTTTGCGGTGTTTGAATGCCTGCTTGGTGCAATAAAAAGCTTGTCATGGCTTTATCCACAGTGCGCTCTATCGCCTTAGCATCGTTGTAAATAAGCACATTCTGCATTTTTAGCATATGCAGCAAATTTAAGCGTGTGATAATTTGCTGCAAAGTGCCGCCAGCAATCCCTCTTACAAAGGCAATTATGGGCAATTCATCAAAATCAGGAATTTGAATGCATGGTGATTGTTGAGACAAATCAATCACACAATCTTTTAATGAAACAAAAACGGCTTCTAAGCCACGATTGGCAAAGGCATTTGCTAATTGCGTGCCATGCCAGCCACCTTTGCTTGCTACTTCATCAGTAAAAATGGGAACGCGCATTAAATCTGCTTAGGCACCAAATGATTGATTTAACAAAGCCTCATCAAATGCGCCTGCAAAGAAACTATTGCCTGTTGTTATGTTGGTAATGGCCACTTTTGCGGGGGAAAATAATAGCGGGTCGATTTGATAAAAATCCATATTCACCGCTTTAAATACTTGTGCAAATGGCTTGCCGTAATCTTTTGAAGCACTGCTTGGCAAATCTGCAGCCAACTGTTTGGCTGCTTCATCGCTACACTGCACAAATAATTGCACAAACCCACCAAACAAAATTGCATCATTGGTGCGCCCCATGCCTGTTAAAAAATCGGGGCTGGGCGGCGGTAGCGGCGCGCTAGCAATGCCATCTACCAGCTGGTTTAAAGGAAAGTGCAAAGTATGCAGTTTGTGCAAAGCGACTTCTAGCACGCGCGCGACAATTTGTACTGTGCCAGCTAAGCTAGCAGTGGGTGTTAAGATAAAAGTCAGGTTTTCAGGCTTTATTTGTGTATCGCGCGCAACTTTTTCAATCACTTCAAGCGGCGGAATTTTGTCTGTTTCTAAAACCAACACGGATTTTTCAGCTGTGTCTTTATAATCAATATCATTAAAAACATCTTCACGCTGTGCGATGCTGCGCGCAGGGCCAGAACCCAGCGAAAAAAACTTTTCGTAGCTTAAAGCCCAGCCTGCATATTGGCTGCCCAAACAAGCTAATATTGGGCTTTTTGCGCTCGCTTGCACGCCTGTTGGCCAATGCTTAAACGGCAACTGTTGTGTAAGAGACACCTGACCCAAACCACCCATGCAAATTTCTGCAATGCGTCGCCCTGCTTCCATTCCGCCTATTACTTCAATTCCAGCATCTACAATAGTTGCGCCTGATGAATGCTTGTTAACGCCCAAATTAAGCATAGCCGCATCGTTAATTAAGGCATCCACCAAAGGCTGAGATAGTTGGTTAACACTTATGTGGTTTGTAGGCTGCATATCAATCTTTTTAATCAAGGTATATATGAAAATTTAATTATAAGTGCATCTTTAAAGACTGGCTGCTCTTTGCAACACCTTTTGTTTAGCAAGTTTTGCCGTGCGCGCATCTGCTATCACGCTGCAAATTGGCATGCCCATTGGTATCACGCTATTAGGTTGCGGAATATCGCACACCCATTCTGGCCAATCCATATCTAATGGCACTTTTGCGATTTGATTCGCGTAAATAATTTGCATTGCATGTGCATGCTTAGCTGCAATAGGCCAATCATTTAATGGCCCAAAAAAAACTGCCACATGTGATGCAAATAAATTGCCGCGCTTGGCTTGATACAAAGATACTGAAGCACTTAAACGTGGATTGATTTCCAGCATAAACACTTCATCATTTTGCACAATACAATCGCAGCTATTAAGGCCTTTTAAAGCCAGTTGTTTGGTGATTGCAGCTATAAATTCCATGAGTTTATGTTGAGCAATTTCTGATATTGCCGCATGGCTGACTGCTCCGCCAAAGCGATAAGGAAAAAGCAACGTGGGGCTGCACCATTGCTCATTAAATCCAATTACTTGCGCATTTTCTCCATCTGCCAAAAACAAGCAGGACAGCGGCGTGCCGGCTTGTTTTTGCTGGTAATACACATCTGACTTTATACCAGCTTCTTCCGCTTCTGAACTCAATAAATTCAACTGTATGGGCAACAAAGCTTTAATATGATCACCACCGCTAGCGCCGACTTTTTTTTGCAGCCAGCCAAGCGTATTGTTTGGTTTATCAAATAGCGTTTTGGGGTATGGCATGCCGAATTGTTCGCATAGCGCAAAAAAAGACTGTGGCTGTTTACACTGCGAGATGACTTCAGAACTATTGCCAATAATTGGCAAAATTAATGCAATTTTATTGAGTAATTGAGGCTGCGCTTCAAACCCAGCGCCATAAGCAAAGCCAATACAATCATTTAATTGCAGCTGTTTTTTTAATTCATTTAATGCAGATAAAAGCTGCAGGGCATCAAACTGCCCATTATCCAAATCAATTTGAATGACTTTTTTAGCTAAGGCTTTTGTATCAACATCTGCAAAAGCATCCAGTGCAATCACTTCATAACCAGCGTCTGCTGCTGCTTGCACATAGGCACGGCTGGAAATTGCTGCAATAACAATTGTTTTCATTACAACAAGCTTTAACCTAACGATAGCTTAAATAGCTCTGGCAATATCAAATGCATGATTATAAGCAAGGTGCACAGGATGCTCTGCCTCTAACATTTGTTGCAACATGGATTGCTGAGTTTTGTATTTTAATTGACCAATCGCCAGCGCACCCAAACCACTGATTTGCGTATCAGCAATCAATTGTCCATCACTCATTACGTCCACACCTGCTGCGCCAGAAGGCGCTACTGCATTCACGTCTGCTACAATTCCCAGTGTTTTAGACGCGCTAAAATGCATATACTCCAGCACCCTAACACCTGCCGCCGCCGCGCAAATCGCCACTGTAGCAGCTTGTAAAATCTGTGTTTTCTTGGCGTCATCAGTGCCATCCACCACTTGCAAATTTAAGCCGTATTTTGTTTGCAAATCAGCAGCGTAGTGCTGCATTTGTGCTAGCTCTTTATGCGCGACCAATTGCACCGTTGCGCCTAAAGATGCCGCGATTAAGGCAGCTGTACTGCCAACTGCACCGCCTGCGCCAAAAATAGCAATGGTTTGTGCTGCAAGCGTTTGCTGCTTATCTTTAAGTAATGCATCAATTTTGGCCAGCATTGCCGCCGCTGTTGTAAAAGCACCAGAAGGATCTGCAAACGTAGAAATTTCAAATGGCGTAAACATGGCGTTTTTGGCGGCTTGCTGCATGGTTAATGCCAAATGAATATCACGCCCGCCAATAAACAAGGCTTCGCGCTTTACACCTGATGGACTGCGCGAAAAGATTGCATCTTGCGTTAGTGCCGCCACCTCATTAAGCGCCACGTTTGTGTAAGGCATGATTTTGTCAAAACCTGCGTCATATGCCATATTCACGTCAAATGGGCTGGCATTTTTTGCGGCGGTAATTAAATGTAATATGGAAACTTTTTGCATGATATTTTGCTTTTTAAATGTTTAAGATTTAAACCTAATTTAAAACCAATTTATGACGATACTAGCTTGAAACGATACTAGCGCCTGTATTTTTAGCGTGCACTATATGAAAATGTAACTGGGATTGTACAAACTGCTGCTTTAGTTGAGCTAGCATTGAATTTGCACCACTTTCATCCTCAAATATCGCAAACCCTGTTGGGCCCCAAGAGCTTTGCCCTGCGCAAATAATGCCTTGCTGATTTAAATAATGAAGCACGGCTGCCACCTTAGCACTTTTATAATGCCCCCCCTGCGCAGTCGAAAAATATTCGCCTGTTGCAAATTGCAAGGCATGAATTGCTTGCGAAAATTGTGCGTAATCGTGCTCAATTATTGCGGGCAATGCCTGCATTAAAACGCGATGGCTTAAATGCTGCGCAGTAGCCAAATTAGCTTGGGATAATCGCTCAAAAGCTTGCAACTCAGCATCTCCGTATACGCCTTGGTCGTCATTATCCACAATTAATAAAATTGGCCACTTGTGAGGAAAGTTATGGCGCGCGATGATGGGCGGAATTTGAATGCTGTTGCTATTCTCTTTAATATTTGCTAACACGCTTCTGCCAGCATCCAGCACCAAACCACCCTGCTCAAACGTACCAATACCAATGCCAGAGCGGCGGCCTCTGCTTGTTATGGCTGCTATTTGTGCGGCACTTAATTCTAAATGGAATAATGCACTAATTGCCGCACCAATTGCCAACGCCATTTGTGTACCAGAACCCAAACCTGCATGTTCAGGAATACTTTCATCGATTCTGATTGAAAAACCCTCTTCAATTTTTAAGTGTTTTTTAATTTTTTCAACGATTTTAGCTACATATTGATGATTTTTAGCCTCAATTAACGTTTTTTCACTTTTAATAATAGTTAATTGTGTTTGGGGCGCGCTCAGCGCAACGCCCATACTGCCGAACAAACGTCCCTGAGTGCCGTTTAAATCAATAAAACCCATATGCAAACGTGCCGATGTTGTGACGACTACTTTTTGAATCGGCAGGTTTTCTAAAGTAATGGGATTTAAGCGGCTCATGACGATACTGGGTTATATTGCACTCGTTTATTTTCTATTATTTTAGCGTAAACCAGCAAAATTATGATGAATTAGCCAATTTTAGCCCTGTTGAGCCATTGATGTAACGTGACATTAACAGGCTATTTTGGCACAATACTAAAACATAAACATTTATAAAAAACAAATAGTGCTTGCACATTTAAAGCACTATTCAATCTAAATCTTCTGCAAAAATTAAGGGAATCTCAGCATGTCAGTAGCTCACGTAGTTCCATTTGAACAACTCCGCAATACAGATGTAGGCTCAGTTGGCGGCAAGAACGCATCGCTAGGTGAAATGATTTCGCAATTAAAAGCAAAAGGTGTGCGTGTGCCAACAGGCTTCGCAACAACCGCGCATGCATTCCGCGAGTTTTTGGCACAAGATGGTTTAGATAAAAAAATTAATGACTTGTTGGATGCGTTAAACGCTGACGATACGCAAGCCCTTGCTATTTGCGGTGCCAAAATTCGCGGCTGGATGATGGATGCGCCGTTTCCACCGGCGTTAAATGCAGCAATTGCTGAAAACTACGCTCTACTTACCCAGAACTCTGCTGCAGGAACTACCTTTGCAGTGCGCTCATCTGCTACAGCAGAAGATTTGCCAGACGCCTCATTTGCAGGTCAGCAAGAGAGCTTTCTAAATATTCATGGCTTAGACAATATCATGCACGCTATTAAAGAAGTGTTCGCTTCTTTATATAACGACCGCGCGATTTCTTACCGCGTGCATAAAGGTTTTGTACACGCTGACGTTGCGCTATCAGCGGGCGTACAGCAAATGGTGCGAAGCGACATTGGCTGTGCGGGCGTGATGTTTACTATTGATACCGAATCTGGCTTTAAAGATGTGGCGTTTATTACATCAAGCTATGGTCTAGGCGAAACGGTGGTGCAAGGCGCGGTGAATCCCGATGAATTTTATGCCGCACCATGGGTTCAAAACTCATCAAAATGGTTTTCAGTGATGCAACGCAAGCAGGTAAAAGTACCAATACAGTAGATGTAGATCCTGCGCAATCAGATGTTTACTCATTAAGTGATGCCGATATTTTAGAATTGGCCACTTACGCCATGACGATTGAAAACCATTATGGCTGCCCAATGGATATTGAGTGGGGCAAAAATGGTTTAGATAACAAGCTATACATCTTGCAAGCGCGCCCAGAAACGGTTAAATCGCAAGAGTTACTGAATAACGTCACTGAATCATACAAACTACAAAAGCATTCTGCTAAACCATTGGTTGCAGGCCGTGCAGTAACACAAAAAGTGGGCGTTGGTCCAGTGCGTATAGTGCTAGACCCAGCGCAAATGCATGAAGTACAGCCAGGCGATGTATTGGTGGCCGATATGACTGATCCAAATTGGGAACCCGTGATGAAGCGCGCAAGTGCTTTAGTAACCAACCGTGGCGGCCGTACTTGTCACGCGGCAATTATCGCGCGTGAGTTAGGCATTCCTGCGATTGTTGGCTCTGTTAATGCAACCGATTTATTACGTGAAGGTGAAATCGTTACTGTTTCATGTGCTGAAGGCGAAACGGGATTTGTATATCATGGCGCGCTGGATTTTGAAGTTTCAACACAAGCCAATAGCGCCCTAGCAAAGCCACCATGCAAAATTATGATGAACGTTGGCAACCCAGATATGGCATTTAGCTTTGCGCAAATTCCAAATGATGGCGTGGGTTTAGCGCGTTTAGAGTTTGTGATTAACAATATGGTTGGTATTCACCCTAAAGCGATTTTAAACGTGGATGCAATGCCGAAGAGCATTCAAGACACAATTAAGAGCCGTGCGCGTGGTTATGCATCACCTAAACAGTTTTATATCGATAAAGTGGCTGAAGGCGTGGCAACTATTGCCGCTTCTTTCTACCCAAAACCAGTGATTGTGCGCACCTCTGATTTCAAATCAAACGAATACAAAAAATTAGTTGGCGGCGATATTTATGAGCCAGATGAAGAAAATCCAATGATTGGCTTCCGCGGCGCGGCGCGTTATATGGCAGAAGACTTTAAAGAGTGCTTTGCCATGGAATGTACAGCCATGAAAAAAGTGCGCGATGAAATGGGCTTAACTAACGTAGAGTTAATGTTGCCGTTTGTGCGCACACTAGACGAAGCGAAAGCCGTAACCGATATCATGGCGGCCAATGGCCTTAAACGCGGTGAAAATGGCTTGCGATTAATTATGATGTGTGAGATTCCTTCTAACGCGCTATTGGCTGAGCAATTCTTGGAATACTTTGATGGCTTCTCAATCGGCTCTAACGACTTAACACAGCTAACATTGGGTATGGATCGCGACTCTGGCATCCTGGCTGATGGCTTTGACGAGCGTAACGATGCCGTTAAGGTATTGCTAAAAATGGCGATTAGCACCTGTAATCGCTTGGGCAAATATGTGGGCATTTGTGGCCAAGGGCCATCAGACCACCCTGATTTTGCTGAGTGGTTGGTGGCAGAAGGCATACAATCTGTCTCGCTTAACCCTGATACAGTAGTTGCGACTTGGCAACGTCTGACTAAAAAATAAAAGGCGGTAATTCAAATGGATCACCGTACTGTATTTTTTATTTCTGATGGTACTGGCATTACTGCTGGCGCCTTGGGTAAGTTGCTGGAACATTTTCCGCGCACTAATTTTAAGCAAGTACGGATGCCATTTACTGACACCTTGGATAAAATCAAGCTTGCCAAAAATGCCATTTTAGAAGCGACTGAAGAAGATGGTGCCAGACCGACCGTGATTATGTCGCTGGGTAATATTGAGCTACGCAACAGCCTAAAAGAAGCCAATGCTTACTTTATTGATTTGTTTACCGCTTTTATTGATCCGCTAGGCGAAGAATTAAATCAAAAGCCGCTAACTGGCGCTGGCATTGCACATAGCGTAATGGGCACTAATTATCACGAGCGTATGGAAGCGATTAATTTTACGCTGAACCATGATGATGGCATGACAAACTCTGGCCTAGATGAAGCGCAAGTCATTCTAATCGGCGTATCGCGCTGTGGAAAAACACCAACTAGCATCTATTTAGCCATGCAGTTTGGTATTAAAGCCGCTAATTATCCGTTGATTCCAGAAGACTTTGAACGTGGTACTTTGCCAGAAGTATTATATAAACATGTTGATAAGATTTTTGGCTTAACCATTAAGCCAGAGCGCTTACATTCTGTGCGTTCTGAGCGCAGACCAGACAGCTTTTATGCTTCTTTAGAAAATTGCCGCAAGGAAATTGCCACAGCTGAAAACCTAATGCGTACCAGCAATATTACTTGGGCCGATTCCACTAGCCGTTCAATTGAAGAATTATCGGCAATCATTCTGCAAAAAATCCGCCAACCCACCAAACAGGCTGCTTAGTCAGAAAATGCATTAAAAAAAGAGGCTTAAAGCCTCTTTTTTTATGTGTTGCTGATAAATTTATTTAAAACTTATTTCAAATATGGTTTTATCTTGCCCACAATATCCGCCGAATCAGGGGCAACAGTACTTTCAAATGCATACACTTGCTTACCACCTGGCGTAATCACATATTTGTAAAAATTCCACATCGGTGCTTGTCCCGACTTAGCTGCTAATTGTTTGTAAAATGGATTAGCATTTGCACCAGATACCGCACTTTTAGGTGTCATTGGAAAATTTACGCCGTATGTCGCTTTACAAAAATCACCAATTGCCTTGTCTTCACCCAGCTCTTGCTTAAAATCATTTGAAGGAAAGCCAACAACTAACAAGCCTTGGCTTTTATGCTTTTTGTACAAACCTTCTAATGATTCAAATTGCGGCGCAAAGCCACACTTGCTGGCAGTATTCACCACCAAAATCGGCTTATCCTGATAGTCACACAGGTTAATTTGTTCGCCCTGTAAAGTTTTATATTGATGATTATAAAGCTCTGGGCACGTTGCAGCGTTTGCAAAAACACTAGCACTTAGTGCCAGCAAGCCCAATATAGCAGATGACTGATGTTTGTTCATATTCGATTTATCCCTTTAGTTAAAAGCACCACATTGCAATGGACTTAAATCAAATTGATTGGTTCGCCAAGGCGCGCTCAAGTTAAATCTTTAACCTAGCTAAATAAGTACATGATGCAATAAGCCAGCCAAAGCAAAAAGGCCAATCAATTTAATGGTGCCTAGCTTAAATTTAAATAAAAGCAGACCAGCTAATAAAGTAGCTGCAAGTGCCATCCAATCCAAGTTGAGCAAAATATTATTTGCAAGCAGTCCATCAGGCCAAAAAATATGTGTGGCAAAAAACAAAGCTAGACTCATAATCACGCCAACCACAGCAGCCGTAATTGCGCTTAATGGCGCAGTAAGTTTGAGATTGTTTTGTGTGGATTCAATAAACGGAGCACCAACCAATATAAAGATAAAAGACGGTAAAAATGTAAAAAAAGTGACCGTGCAAGCAGCCATAATGGCAGATAGCAATGCATTTTCAGCCCCCATAAAAGGCTGCGTCCAGCCACCTACAAAGCCAACAAATGTCACCACCATAATTAATGGTCCTGGTGTTGTCTCACCCAAAGCCAAACCATCCATCATCTGCGGTGCTGTAAGCCAATGATAATGCCCAACAGCGCCTTGAAACACATACGGCAATACCGCATAAGCACCGCCAAATGTTAGCAACGCAGCCTTGGTAAAAAACAAGCCCAAATGGGTCAATGTTCCATTCAGCCCAAAAAACATGATAATCAGCAACATGCTAATTAACCAAATTGATATACCGATTACAATTAAGCGCATCATTTTTTTGACATTAAAAATAGCATGCGCGGGCGTTAGCGTGTCATCATCAATTAAGGCTTTGCCAAAGTGTTTTTTTGCGGCTTTGTGCCCTGCACTATCAGATAATAATGCAGGTTTATAGTGGTGCACACTTAGGCCAATTAGCGCAGCAACCAGCACAATAATTGGAAATGGTAATTTAAAAATAACAATCGCTACAAACGACGCAAAAGCTATCGACCATAACAATTTATTTTTAAGCGCGCGCAAACCAATTCTGTAAGCGGCAAATAATACAATGGCTACTACAGCAGGCTTAATACCATACAAAATACCTGCTATCGCTGGCACGCTTCCAAAACGCATATAGATATAACTCAGTGTGGTAAGAATAAACAAAGAAGGCAACACAAAAAGCCCACCAGCAACAATTCCACCCCAAGTACGATGCATTAACCAGCCAATGTAAATCGCTAATTGCTGAGCTTCTGGCCCTGGTAGCACCATGCAATAATTAAGCGCATGTAAAAAACGTTTTTCCGATATCCAGCGTTTTTTTTCAACCAAGTCTTGATGCATGATGCTGATTTGACCAGCAGGCCCGCCAAAACTAACGAAACCTAACTTTAACCAATACCAAAATGCCTGTTTCAGACTTGGCGCATCAATTTCTTCGCTCACTAAAATTTCATTAGCTAATTTATAGTTATCTATCATAATACTTTAATTTTAACTGCTTACCTGATGATTTAATTACAAAAAAATCTAAGATAATTACACTTTATTACAGATTTTTAATAATACTGAAATAACTAATCTATAATATGGTTATATCAAATTAGTTATATATTCTTTTTTATTACTTATAGGATTATCATGAAATTAAATACCTTTGCTATCGCGCTTTCAATTACTTTTGCTTCATTATCTACTGCAAACGCATGTGAAACAGTAATGGGTGGCTGTTCAAAAGTAGAAACACATGACACTTCTTCACATATGAAATCACAAATTGTGAATCAAGTTACACATCCAGCACCAGCAGCTGCACCAACACAAGCAAATGCAAACAAAACCAAAAGTAATTCAAAACAAGGTAATGGTTCTGGTAATTTGATTCAAGCTATCAACAAAAACGTATTGAAATAATAAGCATGGCTATAGTGCCGATAACATAACTCTAATCGGCACTAGCTGAATACTATATGAATCAGCTCCATGTAAATTGGCAATGTAGTTTTACCATCCTTTAAAAGCTGAGCAGCTAAGATGGTGGCGGAGAGAGAGAGATTCGAACTCTCGACAGGGTAAACCCTGTGCCACCTTTCCAGGGTGGTGACTTAAACCGCTCATCCATCTCTCCGGCGGGCTCAAGTTGTTTTAAACTTGAGCGGCGGATTATATACGATACTTAAACGATGACAAAGCAGCTTTGCATAGTCATCAAATCAAGTGGTTAAGCTTTTAAGAAATAGGTATTAACATCACCTTTTCCTTTAATTGGAATAAGGCCACGCGCTTCAAAAGTATGCTGACTCTTTAGCAAATTGTAAGTACATTCACTCACTTGAATTGTGCCTGGCAAGCCATTTTTTTCCATGCGACTTGCCATATTCACTGGGTCACCCCAAATATCATAAGCAAACTTGCTGGTGCCAATAACGCCCGCAACTACTGGCCCACTGCTAATACCAATACGCATTTGCAGTTGTTTACCAATTTGCTGGTTAAATAACACTAACTCTTCTTGCATTTGCAACGCTAATTGGGCGATCACATTTGCATGATCATCCAAATAAATTGGCGCGCCACCAACAACCATATAGCCGTCCCCAATCGTTTTAATTTTCTCCAAACCGTAATGATCAGCCAGCTTGTCAAAGCGTGAGAATAATTGACTTAATAAATCTACCAACTCTGCTGGTGGCATAGTGGCAGTCATCTTAGTAAAGTCCACAATATCCGCGAATAGAATCGTTACCGCTTCATGACTATCTGCAATGCGCATATCGTTATCTTTTAAACGACTTGCAATGGATTTTGGCAATATATTAAGCAGCAACTTTTCTGATCTGGCTTGCTCAAGCTCTAACTCATGCAAAGTACGCTCTTTTTGGCTTTGAAAGTAGCGCATCACCGCATATAGAATACAAGCCGTTCCCATAATATTCATTAAAAAAAACGTATCTTTAATGTGCAATGGTATAGGCAATGAATTACCTGCAAACAGATAGTTTAATTTCCAAGATAAGCCAGCCAAAAAGGCAAACAAAATAAACCAAGGTGTAGATTGCTTAGTACCTAGAATCATCAATGCGCCAATTGGTGACAAAATTGCCCAGATGGCTATGCCGCTAGATGCCTCATATCCACCAATTGCCCATTGCATAAAAAAAGGCATTACCAACAGCATAACGAGTTGAGTAAACGTAAAGTATTCGAATTTTTTGGTGCGATAAAAGATAAGCAAGCTTGCGTAAGAAAGAATAATGTAGGCATAAGGCACTGCGGCCATTAATGCATAACCTTCTCCCAAACCTGACAATGTAAAAATCCAGAAAATACAAACTAAACTTTCAGCGAATACTAGTATGGTCAGTATTGCTTTTCCTAAAGTAGCATCTGTGGGATGGCTGATGTTATGCCAAAACTCCCTTGTGGTAATGCCAAAAACAGGGTTTGTATTTGAAACAGGCAACTTGTCCTCTTCATTCATTTTAATTATTATTTAGCACACTAACTAAAATGTGCAATTTATATATTAAACTATATAACAAGCTTAAAATATTCGCTACTTGCGCTGTTACAAATTATTAACAATATTCCTTCAATTGACTTGATTTACTCACAGCTAAGGTTTATTGTTTAGAGCTGATTTAACTAAGTAGCATTTCGCTGAAACCCTTGATTTGTTTAGAGTTTAGCGAATAACGTAAAGTATCTCACACTATAAAAAATTGCAACAAAGCAATGCGGTTTTACAAGTAGAAACACTACATTATTAATAGCAAAACTAGAGGAGTTAGCATGAGTTTAGATTTACTAAAAGGCCTTGGCGTGAAAATACCTTACAAAGCCAAGTATGATAATTTCATTGGTGGCAAATGGGTTGCACCAGTAAAAGGCGAATATTTTGATGTTATTTCACCAATTACAGGTAAAAACTACACGAAAGCTGCACGCTCAAGTGCAGAAGACGTTGAATTGGCTTTAGATGCGGCGCATGCGATTACCGACAAATGGGCGAAAACTTCAACAACTGAACGCGCTAACATCCTTTTAAAAATTGCTGATCGTATTGAAGCGAATTTAGAATTAATCGCCACTGCAGACACCATTGATAACGGCAAACCAATTCGCGAAACCATGAATGCGGATATTCCGTTAACTGTAGACCATTTCCGTTATTTTGCCGGTGCGATTCGCGCGCAAGAAGGTGGCATTAGTGAAATTGACAATGACACTGTCGCCTATCATTTTCATGAACCACTAGGTGTTGTGGGTCAAATCATTCCATGGAATTTTCCAATTTTAATGGCGGCTTGGAAACTAGCCCCAGCATTGGCTGCAGGCAACTGCGTGGTATTAAAACCAGCTGAATTCACACCAATTAGTATTTTAATATTAATGGAAGTGATTGGTGATTTAGTGCCACCTGGCGTCATTAATATTGTGAACGGTTACGGCCGTGAAGTGGGCGCACCATTAGCCAACAGCAAACGAATCGCTAAAATTGGCTTTACAGGCTCAACCGCCACAGGTCGCGCGATTGCAACGGCTGCTGCCAGCAATCTAATTCCAGCTACATTAGAGTTAGGTGGCAAATCACCAAATATCTTCTTTGCCGATATTATGGATGCTGATGATGCGTTCTTTGATAAAGCGATTGAAGGCTTGGTATTATTCGCGTTTAACCAAGGCGAAGTTTGTACCTGCCCATCACGCGCCATTATTCAAGAATCAATCTACGATAAATTTATCGCCCGCGTTTTAGAGCGCGTAAAAGCCATTAAACAAGGCAGTCCGCTAGATCCAAATACCATGCTGGGCGCACAAGCTTCTCAAGACCAATTAAACAAAATTATGAACTACATTGAAATTGGTAAACAAGAAGGCGCTGAAGTGTTAATTGGTGGTGAGCGTAATATGCTGACTGGTGATATTGCGGACGGTTACTATGTGCAGCCAACATTATTAAAAGGCCACAACAAAATGCGCGTGTTCCAAGAAGAAATTTTTGGCCCAGTGCTAGCTGTGACAACCTTTAAAGATGAAGCCGATGCTTTAGCGATTGCCAATGACACTATCTTTGGCTTAGGTGCTGGTGTTTGGAGCCGTGATGGTTCAGTGGCTTACCGCATGGGTCGTGGCATCAAAGCAGGCCGTGTATGGACAAATTGCTACCATGCCTACCCTGCTCACGCTGCATTCGGCGGCTACAAAGAGTCTGGTATCGGTCGCGAGAATCACAAAATGATGCTAGACCATTACCAACAAACTAAATGCTTATTGGTAAGCTACAGCCCTAACAAATTAGGCTTCTTCTAATTTTAAGGCTTTAGTTAATAGTATTAAGTGAATAAAAGGGGCGGGCTTACTCGCCTCTTTTTGTTTAAAAAGGAGTAAACATGGCTAAACGCGTTTCTGCAACACCCTCCGCGCTGGCGCTGATTGATAAGCTAACCGCTGAGCATGGTCCGATTATTTTTTTACAATCTGGCGGATGCTGTGAAGGCAGCGGCCCTATGTGCATGCCTGAAAAAGAATTTAACCCCAGTGCCTCTGATGTGGTTTTAGGTAAATTTGATAACGCTACATTCTATATGGGCGACAGTCACTTTACCTTTGCCGAAAACATGCACACCATTTTAGATGCCATGCCAGGCTCCAGCGGCTCATTTTCATTAGATTGCGGCACTGGCTTTGCGTTTATTACCCGCGGGCGACTATATTCAGATGAAGAATTGCAGCAATTACCACCTGTTGAACGGGTTGGTTACTAATTAAGAATTTCACTCACAATCAGCATTGGCTACAATTCGGCTATAAAACCAGGCAGATTTAAGGTAAAATCTTATTTGGCGGGCCTCCCCGCATTGTAAAGTAGCCAACCTGGTCAGATGCGGAAGCAAGCAGCCACAACTATTAAGCAAGTGCCGCGGCGTTGTGCGGTGCTCTAAATCCTCATGTACATAAAGTACACTCCGGTTTGTGCGTTGCGTGCGCCTTGCATCTGGACGATTCAAATGAATTTTTGGCGAAATTTTCTAACAAAAAATACAAGACGAAAAGCGTCTTTTAAGCTACAGTTTCACCTATGTCATATCTCGTTTTAGCACGCAAATACCGCCCCAAATCGTTTGATACTTTAGTTGGTCAGCCGCATGTGGTGCGCGCATTGACTAACGCGCTTACCCAGCAGCGCTTGCATCACGCTTACTTATTTACCGGTACGCGCGGCGTTGGAAAAACGACAATTGCACGTATTTTGGCCAAATCGCTTAATTGCGAAACAGGTATTACGGCCACACCTTGTGGTGTATGCAACGCTTGTACAGAAATCGACCGTGGCCGTTTTGTGGATTTATTAGAAGTCGATGCGGCATCTAACACGCAAGTAGATGCCATGCGTGAATTGTTGGATAACGCGCAATACGCACCAACTGTTGGCCGCTTTAAAGTGTATATCATCGATGAAGTACACATGCTGTCTAAAAGTGCGTTCAATGCCATGCTTAAAACGCTGGAAGAGCCACCAGCGCATGTTAAATTTATTCTAGCCACCACGGATCCCCAAAAAGTACCTGTAACAGTTTTAAGCCGCTGTTTGCAATTTAATTTGCGCCAAATGGCTAGCACCACTATTTCTGAGCATTTGCAGCATGTACTTGCGCAAGAAAATATTGGCTGTGAGCCTGCGGCAATTCATCTGATTTCACGCGCCGCAGCAGGCAGTATGCGCGATGCACTATCGCTGACAGACCAAGCGATTGCTTACGGCAACCAAACCGTCAATGAAGCTGAAGTGCGCAGCATGCTTGGCGCGGTTGATCAAACCTATTTATACGATATTTTGCAGGCATTAATCAATCTGGATGGCGCGGCTTTGATTGATAAAGCGCAAGCCATGCAAATGCGCAACATTGCCTTTGAAGCGGCGCTAAATGATTTAGCCAATATCTTGCATCAAATCGCCATGATACAAACCGTGCCCAGCAGCATTGCCGATGACAGCCCAGAACGTGCATTGTTAATGGATTTAGCGCAAAAACTCAACCCAGAAACCCTGCAACTGTATTATCAAATTGCTTTACTAGGCCGCCGCGATATTGGCTTGGCGCCTGATGAATACGCAGGTTTTACCATGAGCCTGTTGCGCATGTTGGCTTTTGCGCCCAATGAAAAAGTAACTGAAAAATCTAACCTATCCACCCCTGCCCCAACTATTAGCAGGCCGTTAGTCACACCTGCGATTAATGCTCAGGCCAATATAAAAGTGGACATTGCACCAATTGAGCCTGCAGTAAGTATCACTCCAAACATCACGGCGCACGCAGGGCCTTTTTCTGCAGCTAAGGCAATTGAACCCGATACCGAAAACGTTACGCAAAGTTTTGATGGCAACTGGCGCGCTTTGGTTGAAAAAAGCCTGAAACTTGGCCTTGCGCGCGCCTTGGCACAAAACTGTGAAATGGTTAGTTATGATGAAAATAGCATCAACCTAAGAGTGGCCGCCAATAACAAACACTTAGTTAGCCCAAATTATCAAGAAAAATTGTCTAGCGCCATTAATCAGCATTTTGGCAAACGCATTCGCTTGCATATTGAAGTCAGTGGTGAAGCGCATATTGAAATCAATACGCCTGCCAAGCAAAACGCGGTTGAAAAGGCCACTATTCAGTCATCTGCAGAAGAAGCGATTATGCAAGATAGCTTTGTAAAAGATCTGCTCAGTCAATTTGACGCAACGATTATCCCCAACAGCATTAAACCAATTAACTAAATTAATATTAGGAGAAAAATATGATGAAAGGTGGCATGGGCAATATGATGAAGCAAGCCCAGCAAATGCAAGCCAATATGCAAAAAGCGCAGGCAGAATTAGCCGAAACGCTTGTAGAAGGCGTTGCTAGCAGTGGCTTAGTTAAAATCAGCATGACTTGTAATAACGTTGTTAAGCGCGTTAGCATTGATGACGCCGCAATGGATGACCGCGAAACTTTGGAAGATTTATTGCTAATAGCATTAAATGACGCCAGAGCGAAAGCTGAAGCTACATCGAATGCTCGCATGAGTGGCATGATGCCAGCAGGCTTCAAGCTACCGTTTTAACTTTTTGACTATCGTTATTTGAAAAACCCTCCCGCGCTTGAGCAGTTAATCGATTCACTACGTTGCCTGCCTGGCGTAGGGCCAAAATCTGCCTTGCGTATGGCGTATTATCTATTGCAACGCGATAGAAAAGGGGCGGCTAAACTAGGTAGCAGCTTAGAAAATGCTCTGCAAGTGCTGGGGCATTGCACCTTGTGCAATAATTTTTCAGAAACACCAATCTGCCCTCTATGTACATCTGAAAAACGCGACACATCACAGCTTTGCGTAGTAGAAATGCCTACAGATTTAATGATGATGGAACAAACGCAATCGTATAACGGTATGTATTTTGTGCTGATGGGCCGATTATCACCGTTGGATGGAGTAGGCCCAAAAGAAATCAATTTAGATAAATTGCTTAAACGCGCCCAAGATGAGGTGACTCAAGAAGTGATTCTAGCAACCAATTACACGGTTGAAGGTGAAGCCACAGCACACTACATCAGCGAATTACTCAAAACACGCGGCTTATCGGTAAGCCGCATAGCGCGTGGCTTACCGATGGGTGGGGAGATTGAATATGTAGACAGCGGCACGCTATCGATGGCTTTATTGGGGCGGAAAAAACTTTAATTTATTAAGTCTAGTTAAACTTCAAAATCGAAACTAATCGTTAATTAAGCTTAATAAATCCATCGGCTTTTCAATCAGCGCATCTGCGCCCCAATTAAAAGGCCTGTCAGTTACATCAATATAGCCAAACAAAGCCACCACGGTTTTCATACCCGCCGCATTTCCCGCTTGGATATCACGCTCTGCGTCACCTAAATAGATACAATTTTCTGGCCTAACATCCACTTCTTCACACGCTAATAAAAGTGTGGCTGGTGAAGGCTTTGGCTGAGGCGCATCATCTCCGCTTACCACGCAAGCCGCACGTTTATCTAAACCCATACTGTTGATTAAAGGTTGTGTAAAACGACGTGGTTTATTCGTGACAATTCCCCACTTTAAACCTTTACTTTCAATTGCTTGTAGCAGTTCTGCAATACCATCTAGCAAAACAGGGCTGCGCGTAAATACCGTATCATAAATACTTAAATACTCATCGCGCATGGCAATAAAGTTGTCGTCATTAGGTGTAATACCAAAGCCCAAGCCAATTAATCCGCGCGAACCGTGCGAAGCAAAAGGCCTGATTGCTGCATCACTTAGGGGTGACCTGCCATGTCTTATCAATTGTAGATTGAGCGCATGGCCTAAATCTGGTGCGGTATCTACAAGTGTACCGTCCAAGTCAAAAAGAATAGTATTAATCAAACTAAGCCTTAACTGTATGCATCATATAATTCACAGAAACATCATTATCCAACCAGTAATGCTTAGTGATGGGGTTATAGCTCATTCCGATTTGGTGCTTTAGCGATAAATCAGAAGTGCGAACCCAGGCAGCCAATTCAGATGGTTTAATAAACTTAGCGTAATCGTGCGTGCCACGCGGCAACATGTTTAATACATATTCAGCGCCTACAACCGCAAACAAATACGATTTAGGATTGCGATTTATCGTAGAGAAAAAAACGTGACCACCTGGCTTAACCAAAGCGGCGCAGGCTAGCACAACGCTTGCTGGGTCAGGCACATGCTCTAGCATTTCCAAACAAGTCACCACATCAAAACTGGTAGGCGATTCTTTGGCTAATTCTTCCACTGCAATTAGGCGATAATCAACATTAATACCACTTTCTAAGCTGTGCAGCTGCGCTACTTTTAAGGCTTTTTCGCCCAAATCAATACCTGTTACTGTTGCGCCTTTTTGCGCCATTGATTCACTTAATATGCCGCCACCGCAGCCAACGTCTAGCACTGTTTTACCTTGTAAAGAAACGGCGCTATCGATGTAGTTTAAACGTAACGGATTGATATCGTGCAGCGGTTTAAATTCACTGGTTTTATCCCACCATTTATGGGCTAATTCACTAAATTTATTTAATTCAGCTGTATCGTAATTGGACATAATTTTCTTTATCTAAAATAGTTAGCTAGTAGACGCAAATGATTGGAGTTTAGTTTGCCACTTATTGACAATATCCACCAACTCTTGTGGCTCAATATTGCTGTAGATACCAGCACTGTTGCTATGCTTGTGATATTTTAAGTCACCATTTACCCAAACATGGCTAACTTGCTCGCGCTCTGCCACGTATACCAAATGTGAAACTACATCAAAACAGGGCTGCATATTAAAGTCATCCAGCTTAAGCGCCGTTAAATCGGCAAGCTTACCCACTTCAATTGAACCAATTTTTTCATCTAATCCCAGCGCCTTTGCACCATTGATAGTAGCCATTTCTAATGCCTCATACGCAGAAATGGCTGTTGCATCGCCGCTTAGCCCTTTGGCTAATAATGCAGCAAGCCGCATTTCAGTAAACATATCTAGTCGATTATTGCTGGCTGCGCCGTCTGTACCCAAGCCAATATTTACACCCTGTTTTGCATACTCAGCAATTGGCGCAATGCCACTTGCCAGCTTTAAATTAGAGCTTGGACAATGTGCAATACTACAACCGTTTTCGGCCAACATTTGAATTTCAATTGCGTTTAAATGCACGCAGTGCGCAAAGCTGGTGCTTGCACCTAATAAGCCCAGCTTTGCCAATCGTGCAAGCGGACGCATGCCATAAGTTTGCTCGCTACCTGTAATTTCTGCAGTAGTTTCATGCAAATGCGTATGTATGCCAATATTTATCTGCGCGCTTAGCGTGTTTAAGGTAGTAAACGTCTCATCACTAACGGTATATGGTGCATGGGGAGCAAAGCTGAAGGTAATCAACGGCTCATTTTTTAAAGCATCGCTTGCTTGCGTACCTTTATCAATATAGCTTTCAGCATTATTGGCATATTGCGTTGCAAACTCTAAAACCACCAGCCCTAAATTAGCGCGCATTCCTGCCTGAATCGTGGCTTCGGCGCTAGATTCTGGATAAAAATACATATCATTAAATGTAGTAATGCCACCACGCAACATTTCTGCGCATGCCAACAAAGTGCCATCACGCACAAATTGTGGCGATAGCATTTTTTGCTCGGTTGGCCAAATATGTTGCTCTAACCAAGGCATAAGTGGTAAATCATCTGCCAAGCCACGCATTAAGTTCATGGCCGCATGCGTATGAAGATTAATAAAGCCTGGGAACAATACGTGCTGTTCAAGCAGCACAATTTCATCGGCATGGTATTGTTGATGCGCATCTGTAATTGGACAAATTGCAACAATTTGACCCGTCTTAATCATCACCGCATGATGTTCTAACAAAGTATTTTTAGGAATAATTGGTACTAGCCAACGCGCCTCAATAATTAAATCAACTGTTTGTTTCATGCTTATATTATAGCGATAAAGTAACCAAGGAATAAAAACGATAGGCAATAAAAAACCCCGCATGTACGGGGTTTTTTATTGGTCAGTAAACTAGATAATTAAACTTAGTTACAACCCACTTCTTTTTTGCCTTCAGCTTGAATCGTTACACGACGATTTGGTTGTAAGCATGTAATAGTTTTTTGAGTTTTGCTATTACCAGCACACTCTACAACAGGCTCAGACTCACCTTTACCAACTGTTTGGATGATTGACTGATCAACACCTTGAGCAGCTAAGTAGTCTTTAACAATATTAGCACGACGCTCTGACAGTTTTTGGTTGTAGTCATCAGAACCAAGTTTATCAGTATGACCCGTTACGATAACTGCTTTAAACTCAGGGTTAGCTTTGATTTTAGCTGCTGCTTCATCTAATGCTTCTTTACCGTCGTTGCTTAAGTTCGCTTTATCAAAGCTAAATAGTTTTTCAGCACTAACAGTAATTGTGTCTACTTGTGGTACACACGCTGCTGGTGCAGGAGCTGGCTCAGCTGCAGGCATTGGCTCAGGAGCCGCTGCAATTGGAGCTGGCTCTGGAGCTGCTTCTGCAACTACTGGTGCTGGTGCGCCAAAGCGGAAAACACCGCCTAAATTAACTAATGTATTACCAATTGTTTCATCAGCATCAAAATTGTTTGTATTTGATTTAGCATCTGACTTGCTCCATTGATGACGAACATCAGCCTGCAAACCAAATGAATCACTAAACAAATACTGAAGACCTAAACCTACGTTAGCCATTAAAGATGTTTTAGTTTTGTCATTAATACCAACGCCTGAATAATCAACATTGTTACGAGCTGCGCCAACACCAGCAAGTAAGAATGGACGTAATTTTTCACGACTAAACATGTACAATGCATCTAAACCTAAAGTAGTGCTTTTGTAGCGACCACTTGCACCAGGAATATCTGTATCTTCACTTGCACGGTTATAACCTAAGCGGCCTTGTAAATCCCAGCTAGGGCTTAACTCTTTACCAATAGCAATAAAAGCACCACCGCCATTGTTTGCTTCTAAATCACCATCTGTATCCATATAGCTAACACCTGGTACTGCATACCAAGCGCCACGGTACATGTCTTCTGCAGATGCAGCAAAAGCTGAGAGGCCAAGTGTGGCTACTACTGCCAAACTAATTAAATTCTTTTTCATTGTTAAACTCCTAGTTAAAAACGTACATACTGACAAACAAACATCTACTTGCGAACTATACTTAAACTATTCTAACTATGCAACGCTAAACTTGAGGATTGGCGCGCCAAATCATTGAATTTGTTGTGTTTTAGCAACAATTTTTTTACTTGAATCACTTTATCGATTGCTAAAGTATTATTGCGTGCATCAGCCACACATACCCCACCTCTAAAACCAATATAGAATGGGTTCATTTCAGCCAATAATTCTATATGTTGTGGTTTTAATGAACCAGCCAAACCCGATTTTAGTATGTTTTTTTTACATAATTGTGTAAAAGTCTGCAAATCATGTTTTGAGCTGTGCTCTAATAAATTTTTGTGCTTTGCACTGGTATCTAACATCGCTCCGTAAAAGCCTAATTGCTTAAATGTTTCAAGCAAGGCTAAATCTATTTTGTGATCTACAAAAAAAACAGCAACCAGCTTAATGTTAGATTTCATCTCAATTATTTTGCGTTTATTGAAATTTTCTTGCCAGTTTTCTATTGCTCTTAAACTAGAAACTGCCACTTTGATAATATCAACACCAATGTCTACTCTTTGCAAAATATTGTTAAACAAGTCATCTAAAGTAACTTGGTGCTCACCCACCGTTGCACTCGTTAAAATAGGCGCAAAATTGGGGTTTTGTGTGAGATTAAACTGATTATATGCTTGTACTTTAGCAACCACTTCAGCGCTAGTTATTAAATCTAAAGCACCCAAAGCACCGTTGGCTGGATCTTTTAAATCGATGATATCTACACCTGCATCTAAAGCAACCAGAGCCTCTTCAACGTTTTTTACACTCACCAGTAACTGCGTCATATTTATTGTCACTTTTTTAACGCTGCATAAAATTGGTTAATTTTTTCTATCAGCCAAGACCATGCCAGCAATTCGTGCTCACCTGCGGTTTTGTCAATTGCTATTTGCAAATATTGCATTTCAGATTGTATTTTATCTTGCGGTAGCATGTGTAAACGACTAACCAAAACAGCTAACTCGATTACTGCCGCTTGCGCGCGATTAAAGCCATTAAATGGGCGGTGCTGCTGAACATATATTTTTTCCATCACCAGCTGCGGCCTAATGGCATCATCTCGCACTTCAATTAAAGCCAATTCAACATGCTGCAGACAATTTGCCAACCTAAAGCCTTTAATTTGATTGGCTTGTAGTAAAGCCCAAGCTTGCCGATTCGTTAATGCCGCCGCAAATACGCGCACATCATCGGTTACATTCATCACAGCTTGTTTACTAAGCAATATATTGGTTAATGTAGTAGATGGCTTATAGGGCGAAATAAGCACATGATCACCCTCATATCGCACACCAAAAGGCGTGACATGCGGAACACCCTCTGCATTGATGCTGGTAATAATAGTTTCAAAGATCATTTTTTATCTTTATTCACCGTCTTTATGCCGTCGCTTTTCTTTTAAAGAGGCTTCGCGGTGACTTTTTCTATCATCTATTTTTTCCGTTAAGCTTGAAACACCCCAATCAAGGGCTTCATCTTGCACGTAACGCTTTTTAAGTTGCCAAGCAATTTGCGCGCGTGCAAGCTCCACGCCTAGGTAAAACGCATGTGACGCATCATTTTGCACGCCTAAATTTGGGTAAAATGCAAAGGGGTCTATGTCTTGTAACAAGCCATCACGGTTGTACACATGCACACCCTTTTCACTAACCATAATCCTAAAACTAGGGTCTTTAATCTGCGCCGCAAACTCTGCCACTTCTGTTGCGTTATATGGAAATGGCTTTCTATCGTGCAAACCTAGTAAGCCATTGCTGTAGCCTCTTGGCAGCCTGTCGTCCAACTTGGCGCGATACATTACACGCCGCGCATTATCAGCTTCGGCAATTGCATTTACTGCGTGTGGGCTGACCGATGTAGCTAGTACGGCCTGAATATTCAACTCGCTAATTAAACCAAATAAAATCGCATTAATTCCTGTTGTATCAGCATCCGTCAGTTCAGTTAAGTTGCCAATCCCCATCATTATTTGAATCTGCGGATACTTCTTGCGTAGCTTGTGATAGCGCACAATCGAGTCAGCCAACCCAAAGTGGATTGGATCTAAAATCGCATCAGCAATAAACGGTTTGTTGTGTTTTAAACAGTGTTCAATGGCGCGATATAGTGAGGCCATATTGCCTGGTTTAGCTGGTATTAAAATCGGCGTGGCAGCGACTTCATCGGCAATCCATAAGGTTTTTTCGGTCAAACTTAACAAATAGTCTGCGCCTGATTTTCCTGCAAGCAACAAATCATCCGCACGCATAGAATCAACACTTACTTTTAAGCCTAAAGCTTTCAGCGCTTGAATAGACTCTTTTAAATGGGGAAAGGATTTGCTTGGTAAACAACCCAAATCAATCACATTGGCGCCCTGCGATTGAAAACGCAATGCTTTTTCAACAATGGCGTCCACACTTAAATCGGGCGCATCAACAATTTCAGCAAATATCCGCACAGAATATTGGCTTAAATCGGGGGCTATGCCATTCTGGCCAAAATACTGTGGTAAATCTTTTAAATCTTTAGGCCCTCTTTCAACAGGAATACCGTACTGACGGTGTAATTGACTTAAATCACCTTGGCACAGGCCTGGCAAAATCATTTTGTTGGCATCACCCGTATTTTTTAATCGGCGCGCGATTAAATCTGGCGTCATTAAAGCCGCAACAGATACGCCGATTTGCTCTACACGGTATTTGAATTGAGGTGGCTTAGGATTTTTATCCGATGGTGTTTGAATATCTTGCAACACTTTATGTAGACTTTTTTCAGCCAACTTACCTGTTACAAACAGTAGCTTTTCAGCCATTTTTACTGTTGCCCGCTATTACATCAAGCCGCGCATTAACCGCTTGTTGCAGCATATCAATGCTATCCACTATTTGCGTGCTTTCAAATGTAGCCAATTTTTTCACATTTTCCAAATCAATTTGACGCGGAAATACTTGCACAAAATGCTCACGCGGTGCTTCTGAAATAATCGCACCGTCATCTAGCTCTGGCACCGTATCGCATGCAAATACAATACTGGGCACGCGTGTTTTACCTGCCTGTGCGTATAAGTTGGTGACTAAAGAATCTGAAAATCCGTAAGCCATTTTGGCGACGGTATTTGAGGTAGCAGGGGCGACTACCAATGTGTGATATTTGCCCTGATAAAAGAGCTCAACTGGCACGCTGCTTGCCGTTTTATCTTGATAAACTCTATGACCAGTCGCATCTAGCTGTGCCTGAAAACCATATTGCTTAATGATTTCGGCAGCGGCTTTACTTAAATAGATATCAACGTTATCAATGGTTCGCAGATAATCAAGGCATTCGCGTAGATAATGACCAGAGCCAGTTATTGCCCACGCTAATCGCTTCTTTTGCATATCTTAGACTTGCATTTATGCGAATGGATGCTCAATGATAATTGTTTCGTCACGCTCAGGGCCAGTAGATACAATCGCGATTGGCACACCACATAGCGCCTCTAGGCGTTTAAGGTAATGCTGCGCATTTTTAGGTAAGCCATCCCAAGTTTTAACACCAAATGTGTTTTCTTTCCAGCCTGCTACCGTTTCATAGATTGGTTTGCAGCGCGCGACATCATCGGCGCCAACTGGCAACATATCCACCACTTTGCCGTCTAGCTCATAGCCAGTGCAAATATCTAAACTTTCAATACCATCTAATACATCTAGCTTAGTAATGCATAAGCCTGTTAGGCCGTTAATTCGGGCAGAACGGCGCAATGCGGCTGCGTCAAACCAGCCGCAGCGGCGTTTACGTTTGGTCACTGTGCCAATTTCTTGGCCTTTATTAGACATTTGATAGCCAGGACAATTTTCTGTTTCAATATCCAGTTCACTTGGGAAAGGGCCGCCGCCAACTCTAGTTGTATAGGCTTTAGTAATACCTAATACATAGTGCAACATATTGGCACCCACGCCAGTGCCAGCAGAAGCTTGGCCTGCGATACAGTTACTTGAAGTCACATAAGGATAAGTGCCATGGTCGATATCCAACAAAGTACCCTGCGCACCTTCAAACAATAGGTTTTCGCCTCTGGCATTTGCCGCATAAAGTTCAGCTGAAATATCGGCAATCATGGGTTTTAATGCAACGGCGTGTGTCATGCTGGCATCGTATTGTTGGTTGAAATCAACGGCTTTTGAGCCTAAATAATTAGTCAAAACAAAGTTGTGATAATCCATCACTTCTTTTAGTTTTTCGGCAAAACGCTCTGGGTAAAACAAATCGTAAACGCGTAATGCACGGCGTGCGACTTTATCTTCATAAGTAGGACCTATGCCCTTGCCTGTGGTGCCGATTTTAATGGCGCGTTTCGCTTCGCGCGCGGTATCTAACGCAACATGATGGCTTAAAATCAATGGGCAACCTGGGCTGACTTTTAAACGACTTTTCACTTCCAGGCCATCTTTTTCCAGTGCAGCGATTTCGCCTATTAAATGCCCAGCATCCAGCACAACACCATTGCCGATATAGCAATTGACGCCAGCGCGCACAATGCCAGATGGCACAAGATTCAATTTATACACGCGCTGCGCATCACCTTGGCCAACAACCAAAGTGTGGCCTGCGTTATGTCCGCCCTGAAAGCGAACAACACCTTGTGCATGGTCGGTTAGCCAATCAACGATTTTACCTTTGCCTTCATCGCCCCATTGCGTGCCGATGACGACAATATTGCGGCCGACCACGTTTTTAGCAGAGTTTTTTACTGAATTTTGCGCCATAGCTTTTACTTAATTGTTTCGACTGAAATTAAAAATAGGGATATTACCAATAGAATTATAAAGGCTGGGTTTGCCATTGGCCGTTGGTATGAATTAATTGCTTATCGCAATTGAGCTCGGCCATATTAATAGCAGAGTTTGGCAACGCCTGTATCACAATTTGACCTTGCGCGCGCAATGCTTCGATTGCGCCTAAAAGTGCTTTATCATCGTTTGCGGGCGCTAAAATCGCCTTTGCACTTGTTGCAGGCGCTAATGCCGTCACAGCGCCGCGCAAATCCAAACTAAAACCTGTTGCAGGGCGAGCGCGACCAAAAACCAAGCCCACTTCATCATATCGTCCACCTAATGCAATCGGCCCTGTGTAGCCTTTTGCATAAGCGGCAAACACAATACCGCTGTGATAGTGATAGCCGCGCAATTCGCTTAAATCAAATGAAACATGCACGTTTAAATCACTTAATTGCGCCGCAACACTGCTTAAATCGGCCAAAGCTTTGGTAATCGCATCAATCTTAGGTAATTGCTGCGCTGCTTTTTGCAGCATAGTCACATCACCGTTTAAATCGGTTAAATTCATTAAGGCATTTTTAATATCAACATCTAAATGCTGTGCCAGCAAAGCCACACTGGCTTTGTCTTTACTTTGCAGTGCCGTATATAAATTCTGCTCTAAACCATCAGAAATATTGCCAGCTTTAACTAAAGCTTCAAATATAGCAACGTGGCTAAAGTCTATATGTAGCTCTTTTAAACCTAAGGCTTGCAAGGCTTTAATCATTAGGCGATGAATTTCAATATCGCTTTCAATTCCTGCATGTCCAAATAACTCAGCACCCAATTGTAATGGCTCGCGTGTACGCGCGAGGCCATCTGGCTTGGTACGCAAAACGGTACCTGCATAACACAGTCGCGATACGCCTTGGTGATTCAGCATATGCGCATCAATACGCGCCGCCTGCGGCGTCATGTCGGCGCGAATGCCCATCAAGCGGCCAGTTAATTGATCAACCACTTTAAAAGTGGCCAAATCTAAATCATGGCCAGTACCTGTAATAAGTGACTCTAAGTATTCCAATGTTGGTGGAATAATGTATTGGTAGCCATGCACCTTGAATAAATCTAACAATTGACGACGCAATGACTCAATGCGCGCAGCCTCAGCAGGCAACACATCTTCAATATATTCAGGGAGCAACCAATTACGCATGATTTAATTTTAATTCGGGTTTAATGAAGCTTTTTGAGAGCGATAAAATCTTGTTTTCAACAACAATTTAAGATTTTATCGCTATTTGAGGGTTTTGTAGATATTAATTTGTTTTAATTGCCATTAGCGTGATGTGATTTTAGGCATAAAACAAGTTTAAGGCAGACTTGTGACCAAGTTTTATTTAGACAACCAAAACAGCAATGCCCCACCCGCTATTGAAAAAAGTCCAACGAAACGTAGTTGCCCATCTTTTAAAGCAACCATGCGCTTGAATGTTTCGCGCCAAGCTTGCGGTGCGATTAAAGGCAATATTCCCTCTAAAATCAACATCAAACCCAGCGCGGTAATTAAAGTGGTGTTCATCTGCTAGTAAAAATTAGTTTATATCAGCTTATTTACCGCCGCCTGCGCTACGCATATATTTAAAGAAATCAGATTTTGGATCTAACACCATGACGTCTGATTTGCTTTTAAAGCTATTTTTGTACGCTTCTTGGCTACGATAAAACGCATAAAATTCAGGGTTTTTACTGTAAGCGCTTGAATAAATCTCAGCGGCTTTTGCATCGCCCTCACCCTTCATTTTTTGTGCATTACCAAACGCCTCAGCGATAATTACTTCGCGTTGTTTGTCAGCATCCGCACGAATTTTTTCAGAAGCGGCAGCACCTTCTGAGCGTAACTGGTTAGCAATACGTTTACGCTCTGCAATCATACGATCGTAAACTGATTTACTAATATCTTCAGAATAATCTACACGTTTTAAACGCACATCGACTACTTGAATACCGATTTGGCGGGCTTCTTTGTCGGCACGTGCGCGCATATTGTCCATAATGGCACGGCGCTCACCAGAAATTACATCATGCACGGTACGTTTACCGAACTCATCACGCAAACCAGCATTAACCACCTGCGCAAGTCTATCTTCAGCGGCACTTTCGCCACCTTCTTTAACTGACACATAGTATTTTGATGGATCAATAATGCGCCATTTAACAAATGAGTCTACTGTCATGGTTTTATTTTCGCTGGTAATAATCTCAGCAGGCTGTTCATAATCCAAGGTTAGAATGCGCTTATCAAAATATTTCAAGTCGTCTAACAGTGGTACTTTGAAAAATAATCCAGGCTCTTTTTTAACCGAGATGATTTCACCCAACCTAAATACCAATGCATATTCACGCTGATCAACCGTAAAGAAAGACATGGTTAATATCACCAGCAAAGCAAACAATCCAACTAAATAAATGCCTATATTTTTCATTTCAGTTCTCTTTTAATTTCTTTTCAAAATAACGATAGATGAATTCAATCTTACTATCGGCTATCTCTATCGCGGTTACGCATTAACTCACGCGCAGTATCTTCTTCAGTCTCTGGCTGCTTGATGGTACTAGGCACTGCCGCAGTTGGCGTATTACTTGGACCAACAGCGCCTGCTGCCATTAATTTATCTAGCGGCAAGTACAACAAGCTATTACCACCTTGCTGATCCACAATGACTTTGCTGGTGCTAGACATAATTTGCTCTTGCGCATCTAAATACAAACGCTGACGTGTTACATCTGGCGCTTTGCTGTATTGCGCTAAAATTTGTTCAAAGCGGCTGGCATTACCTCGCGCTTCATTCTCTACTTTAAGTTTGTAGCCAGAAGCTTCTTCTGCCAAACGCGATGCGTTACCGCGCGCCTTAGGAATCACATCATTTGCATAGGCTTGGCCTTCGTTAATTTGACGTTGATAATCCTGATTGGCGCGGTTTACATCATCAAACGCCTCTTTTACTTGCTCTGGCGCAGCGCCTTTTTGACGCGACACACTGGTAATTAATACGCCAGATTTGTAACTATCTAATATGGCCTGCATGCGCTCTGATGTATCTGGCAAACCTTTTTGCAATAAATCATCTAGCTTACTTTTACCAACAATTTCTCTAATGGCAGTTTCGGCCGCAGACATCACTGATTCATCGGTTGAGCGATTATTAAAGAGATAATCTTTGGCATTTTTTAATTTATATTGCACCGCAACTTGCATATCAATGATATTTTCATCTTCGGTCAGCATAAGCGCTTCTTTTGGCTGCCTTGTTTTTCCGCTAGCGCCGTCACCGCTGCTTCTGTAACCAACTTCTAGGCGACGCACCTGTTCCATATTGACCACTTCTGCCGACTCAACTGGGTACGGCCAATGCCATCTTGGGCCTGGCTCTGTGGTTTCGGTATATTTACCAAAGCGTTGCACAACGCCTAGCGAACCTTGATCGACAATATAAAAACCTGTTGCTAACCAAATAGCGGCAATGACCGCCAATATTGGCAACACTGGCACATCAAAATCTTTATTTGTAGATGGCTGGCCGTTATTGCCGCCTTTTTTACCAAAAAGATTATTAATTTTTTGGTTTAAATCGTTCAGTATCTGATCCAAATCAGGTGGACCTTCATTATTTTTTTGACCAAAACCAGGAAACTTAATCATGTATTGCTCCGCACTTTATTACTGATGTTATTGACAAAAATTACAAATATTTTTTGATAAAACAAGCACTCATTATGCAACTAAACAAAAGCACTTTCTTCTGTGCTTTGTCTTCTTAATAGTTGCTGATGTTCCGTCAACGCTAACTTTAAAAACTCTATTCCGTCACCTGTTGCAGCTGAAAGACTCACTTTTGAAATATTACCATATTCATCGCGAATCAATCCTGCCGACATATCAAGCTTATCTATTTGATTTAAAACCAAAATTTGTGGAACTTTTGATGCACCAATCTCTTGCAAAACAAGATTCACTTGGGCTATTTGCGCATCACGATTAGTACTTGCAATATCAACCACATGCAACAACAAATCGGCCTGTGATGCTTCTTCTAATGTTGCACCAAACGCTTCAATTAAAGTAGTGGGTAAATGCTTGATAAATCCTACCGTATCGGAAACCACCACTGTTCCGCCGCCTGAATGGTAATCTTCACCCAAATACATTTTGCGCGAGGTGGTATCTAGCGTTGCAAACAGCTGGTCTGCTGCATAAACGCCTGATTGCGTTAAGCGATTAAACAATGTGGATTTACCTGCATTGGTATAACCAACTAAGGACACCGTCATTTGATTGGAACGCTTGCGCGCGCGGCGTTGCATATTACGTTGCGATTTTAACTTCTCTAACTTTTCGCGCAATTGTTTCACGCGAACACGCAACATACGGCGATCTAGCTCTAGCTGCGTTTCACCTGGTCCGCCACGTACGCCAATACCACCTTTTTGGCGCTCTAAGTGAGTCCAGCCGCGTACTAGCCTTGTTGATAAATGCTCTAATTGCGCCAGCTCAACTTGCAGTTTACCTTCATGCGTTTGTGCGCGCTGGGCAAAAATATCTAGAATTAAACCTGTTCTATCTAACACTTTGGCTTGCAAAAGGCGCTCTAAATTACGCTGTTGCGATGGGCTTAAATCGTGATTGAAAGCGACTAATTGAGTTTCGCTTGCCTCTAGCATCAACTTTAACTCATCGGCTTTACCGCTACCGACAAATAATTTTGCATCAGGCGTGCTACGCTTGCCTTCCACTGTGCCGCGCACTTGCATGCCAGCTGAAATGACTAGCTGTCTTAGCTCATGCAGACTTTCTGCATAATCGGGCTCACCAAAATCTACACTCACCAGAATAACCGCACCATTAGATGGTGCTGAGAGTGTAGTTGGATTTGCTAGGGTATTTTCGCCGTAACCAGAGGGTCTAATTGACAAGTTTTATTCTTCTGTATGTTCTGGCAATGACATGCTAACTGCGCGCGCTGGCACAATTGTAGAAATAGCGTGTTTGTATACCATTTGTGTCACTGTATTTTTAAGCAAGATCACGTATTGATCAAATGAATCTACTTGACCCTGTAATTTAATGCCATTCACCAAATAAATTGAAACTTGCACGTGCTCTTTTCTGAGTGCATTTAAAAATGGATCTTGCAGCATTTGTCCTTTGTTATTCATGTTTGTGCTCCTTGTAGTTTTATAAAATTGGAGTAGCCTGATAATTGAAGCTATTTCTGCCACCTATATGATTATGATTGCGCCTTTTTGTTCGCATTTCAATAGAAGTTTTAGATATTTTTTTAAATTTATCTATAAATTATTTTCAAAAAAAATTTAATCAGGCGCATTAGTTCAAAGCGCTTAATTTAAATACTTTTGTATTCTTGCCAAGGTTTCCTTTTGTCCTAATAAAGCCATCACTTGGTCAATACTAGGTGATTGTGCGATACCCGTTAGCATCACACGCAAAGGCATAGCTACTTTTGGAAACTTAAGCTGATTTTCTGCCACAACAGCATTAATCTCAGCATGAATCGCTTCTGCAGCCCAATGAATAACTGCCAGCTTTTCACTTAGCGATTTAATCACTGGCAAAATTTCTGGCGTTAAATGTTTTTCTGCATCAGCAGCATTGGCTTGTGGCAGCGCATAAAAATAAGCCACTTCGCTTGCTAGCTGGTTTAAATTATTCGTACGTTCACGATATAAACCAAGCACATCTTGTAATTTTGGCTGCAAGCTAACATTCACATTAGATTGAGCAAGGCGTGTAGCAATATCGCCAGCAAGCTCATCAATATTGGCTTCTTTAATATAGTGCGCGTTTAACCAGTTTAGTTTTTCGGTATTAAATTGCGCGGCAGATGGCGTGATATGGTCTAAATCGAACCATTCACAAAATTGCTGCATATTAAAAATCTCTGCATCGCCATGACTCCATCCAAGGCGTGACAGATAATTTAAAACGGCCTCTTTTAAATAGCCATCTTCATGGTACTGCATCACACTGACGGCGCCATGACGTTTAGATAACTTCTGACCATCATCGCCTAATATCATGGACAAATGCGCATATTGCGGAACCGTAGCACCTAAAGCGTTTAACATATTGATTTGGCGTGGCGTGTTATTCACATGATCGTCACCGCGAATTACTTGCGTAATACCCATTTCAAAATCGTCTACCACCACACAAAAATTGTAAGTTGGGGTGCCATCAGCGCGCGCGATAATCAAATCGTCTAATTCAGCATTAGCAATCTCAATGCGGCCCTTTACCAAGTCATCCCAAGCCACCACACCTGTTTGCGGATTTTTAAAGCGCACAACAGGTGAAATGTCAGCTGGAATTGCAGGTAAAACCTTACCTGATTCTGGTCGCCATTTTCCATCGTAACGCGGCTTTAAGCCTTGCTGCATCTGGCTTTCACGCAAGCTTTCTAATTCTTCTTTGCTGCTATAACAATAATAAGCTGTGCCAGCATCCAACATGGTTTGAATCACTTTTTTATAAGTATCCATGCGTTGCATTTGGTAAAACGGACCTTCGTCGTAATTCAAGCCCAGCCAGTGCATACCATCTAAAATGGCTTGCACTGCTTCTGGTGTGCTGCGCTCTACATCAGTATCTTCAATGCGTAAGATAAATTGGCCTGCATTTTTTTTGGCATACGCCCAAGAAAACAGCGCGGTGCGCGCGCCGCCAATATGTAAAAATCCAGTTGGGCTAGGGGCAAATCGGGTACGAACGGTCATGAAATAAAATGATGAATAATAAAACGATATTCTATCATGCCAATTGATGCCTTATTTTTCTATTGATAGTGCGCAAATTAATTAAATAAAGCTTGATTATTCAATGATTTATTATTATATTTTAATTAAATAAATTAAAAAAATGTTGTATCAATAAAAATATTATCTGCAAATTTAAATGAAAAAAATTATTCAACAAATTTTTGGTGGCACACTTGCTAAGAAAGCACATAGCCAGTTTGCTTGGGTAGACGACATTGCAGAAATGGATGATCTTGCTGCGTTAAAATTTTGCTATCAGCAGCTGGCTATTATAATTTCACAGATGCAATCTGATGAAGAGATTGATTACAAAGAAATTTTAGCGCTTTTAATTCAACTGGAAGACCTTAATTTTGTGCGTTTAGAGAAGTTATCTTCTCAATTTGTGCAGGTAGAAAATCTTAAACCAGAGCTCGAAATTAATATTTCAGAAACTTGCTATAACTATTGTCGGCAATCTTATATTGCACACCTAAAGGTGATTGAAAAAGTTATTAATCCAAGCAAATTTAAGCTTGAAGGCAATATGCCAATCATCATTATTGCCAGAGCACTTTACTCTGCCGCGCATATGATGAAATGGCGCATGTACACACAAGCAAACCCACCAACTAAAATGTGGTTACAGCTTTTTATGCTGTACCGTATTGCTAGTCAGCAAGGCTTATTGGCCATTCCAATTGAGCTATTTAAATTGGCTCCGTCTACCACTTTATCTGCTTATTTTATTCAGGTATTAATGTTAGGTAATTTAGTGCAAGAAAACTTGCACAAACAACAGGTAGATATTGCTTATCGCGTGCTAACGCAATGGTTAACGCGCGCGCACATCAGCAAATACTACACACCCGAGCAATATTTATTTTTTGTTGATTTAGATAAAGATGTGCCCGCAAAGCGCATGCGTAACTTTGAACCCAATGATAAATGCCGTTATTGGGAATTAGATGAGCTTGAGAAACAGATTAAAGTTGGCATTACAGTAACCGACCGAGGTGAAATGCCAGAAAGCTTAATGGGTGCAAAAATTGATAGCGTTAAGCGGTTAAACGAAACGCTTGATATTATGCTATCTGAGTGGACCAAAACCAATTATGTAAGACAACGTCGCAAAGAACAGCGGCATGCTACGTCAAAAACCGCCAAAGTAAATGCTGGCATTATTAATATCTGTAATCAAGTGCGGCAAGCTAATCAGATGAGTAGCGGCTTGCGCTTATCGAAAGATGGAAAGTCTTTTGATGAAAAACTGCGTAGCCATACAGTACTCACGCAGCTCACCAGCATCTCTGTTAACAGTGCATCACTAGACACCTGGATTATTACAGATGAAAGCCCACATGGCTTGGGCACTAGGGTAAATAAATATGCAAATATTTTGGCCAGGCAAGATAAATTAATTGGCTTGATGATAGATGAAGATCCAAAACAATTGGTGGTTGGTATTATTCGTGGCGTAAAACCCACTACTGGCAATCAACTCAAAGTGGGTATTGAGATTATGTCGCAGCACCCTAACTGGGTACAATTACGCCGATTGAATAATCAAGAGTCATTTTCTGATACGGTTTCAACCCTAACCGACAATTCTGACGATTTTGAGATGGATACTGGCTCTTTTGCAGGTATTTACATGCCGCTTGAAGCAGGCATATCGAGTGTTTCAAGCTTACTCTTACCTAAAATTCATTTTCGCCCAAACACCAGTTATGCGGTAAGTATTGCTGATACTTTCAAACACGCCAGATTAGGTGAGCCCATTGAATCGCGCGACGATTGGGTTAAGGTAGCATTTCCGTTTTAAAACTTTGTATTTACTAGTTTGGTATTTACTAGTTTTGAATTAAATAGCTTTGAATTAAAACAGCTAAGCGCAACTAGCGCCTAGCTATTTTTAAATGCAATCAATCATTTAATTCACTTTACTAGCTACTGGAGTTGAAACTGGCGCAGCGCTTGAAGGTGCAGTTGATGGCATTGTATCCAACTGGCCATTTTCGCGCCAATCACCCCCCAACACTTTAAACAACTCAACACTTGCTAAGCTGGTAGCCTGCCTTGCCTGCACATTCGCTAAAGCCGCATCGTTGTAAACACGTTGCGCATCTAACACTTCTAAATATGCAGAATATCCCGCTTTGTAACGGTTTTCAGCCACAGTCAGTGCTTTTTTAGCAGAGGCCTCACTTGCCGCTAAACTTTGTTCGCGCTCTACGTTCAAGCGGCGAGTCACCAACGCATCGTTCACCTCTCTAAATGCATTTTGAATGGTGGTTTGATATTGCGCCAATGCTTGTTTTTGCTGAGCTGTCGCTTGATCGACTCTGGCTTTACGTCTACCCGAATCAAAAATTGGCAAATCTAAACCCAAACCTAATGTCCAGATACGCGCGCCTGTTTTCAATAAGTCGCCTAGTTCTAAACTTTCTCCACCATAGCTACCCGTTAAGCTAATGCTTGGATATAAAGCCGCTTTTGCAACACCAATTTGCGCATTTTCGGCAATTAATGTTTGCTCCGCTTGACGAATATCTGGGCGATTTTCTAACAAAGCAGAAGGTAATCCCGCTGGTGGAATTGGCGGTACAGGTAGTGCACGAATATCCGCTTGATTTGCATCTGCATCTGCATCTAGCTTCAAATCTAACACGCCTGTTAACACAGCCAATTGATGTAAAGTTAAAGCGCGCAAACGATTTAACTCTATCAATTGCGCATTTAAATTGCTCACGGCTACTTCAGCTTGGCTCACTTCTAAGCTACTAGCGATACCGCCATCTAACCTGCGCTGCGTTAAATTAAGTGATTCTTGGCGACTACGTTGATTATCTTTAGTCACTGCAATTTGTGCATCAATGCCACGTAACTGCAAATAATTACTGCTGACCAAGCCAATTAATGAAAGCTCAACAGTTTGCTTTGAATAACGTGAAGCCAAAGCATTTGCGGTTGCCGCTTCTTTTGCACGTCTGATTTTCCCCCAAAAATCTATCTCATAATTGGTATTAAAACCAAATGTATAGTTATTGCGAATAGGCGCAATAAATACTGGAAAAGCGCCTAATTCAGTCACTTTAGTACGCGTTGCATCTGCAGAAAAATTCACTTCAGGAAATAGCGACGCACCTACTTCGCGCATGCTGGCATCGGCTTCCTCAATACGCGCAACAGCTAATTGAATATCGGTATTATTTTTTAAACTTAGCTCAACCAATTCATTCAATTTTGCATCTTGGTAATGTTTCCACCAAGCTTTAGTAACCGCATTTTGTGAATTAGCTGCGGCAGAATCCGCTGATACTGGCTCACTGAATTTCTCTGGCAAATTAAATACCTGACGTAAATAATTTGGCCCTAATGCCTGACAAGATGACAACAAGAGCAACAACAATATACTTAATTTTTTCATAATCTAATCTCTATAAACCTTCGCCATGATGTTTTCTATCTACATGGGTGTTACTTAACCAAGTAAAGAATAGTGGAATAAAAATAGTTGCTACGAAAGTAGCCAACAGCATGCCACCAAATACACCAGTACCCATACTGCGGCGGGCGGCTGCACCTGCACCAGTCGCAATCACCAAAGGCACAATACCAAGCACAAACGCCATCGATGTCATCACAATCGGTCTAAATCGCATTCTTGCCGCATCAAGCGCTGCTTGCGCTACTGGCATACCTTCTTCCATTTTTTGGCTAGCAAACTCCACAATTAAGATGGCGTTTTTCGCCGCCAAGCCAACCAAGGTAATTAAACCAATTTGAAAGTAAATATCATTAGGCATACCACGCATTAGCACAGCCAATAAAGCACCTGCCAACGCAAACGGCACAGCCATAATTACCGCCAAAGGCAAGGCCCATGTTTCAAACTGCGCAGCTAAAATTAAGAACACCATAATGATGGCAAAACCAAACGCGAATATCGCAGCAGAGCCTGTCCGTTTTTCTTGATAAGCCTGACCTGTCCATGCAATTTGATAGCCTTCTGGTAAGTTTTCAGCTGCAATTTTCTCTACCAAGGCAATTGCGTCGCCAGAACTCACATCTGCCGCACCACCGCCTAACACTTTGGCAGAAAGCAGACCGTTGTAACGCTCTAACTGTTCAGCACCCACAATATTGCTCACTTTACTTAATGCTGAAAGTGGCACCATTTGCCCCGCATTAGAGCGTACATATACTTTGCCTAAGTCTTCAGCCTTCATGCGGTACTCTGCTTCCGCCTGCAATTGCACTCTGTATGTACGGCCCGATTTATTAAAGTCATTCACATAAAGCGAGCCCATGGTACTTTGCAAGGTGGCATAAATATCAGCCACTGGCACACCTTGAGAAATGGCTTTTGCTTCATCTACTTCAACAAATAGTTGCGGCACTGTTGGGCGGAAAAACGAGTTAATGCCTGTTAATTTCTGCTCTTTACGTAGTGCATCCATAAAATTATTCACTACAGCAGATAAGCGCATTGGGTCAGAATCACTACGACTTTGTACGTATACCTCAAAGCCGCCAGAGCTACCTAATCCGCGAATAGCAGGCGGATTAAAGGCAATCGCCATACCATCTGGTTGCTGTGCACCAATGCCAAATAGTTTGCCAACAATTTCTTCAGCCGTGGTTTCACGCTCTGACCAATCTTTTAATCGCACAAACATGGTTGCCGCACTGGTTTTATTACCGCCGCCAATCAAGTCAAAACCATTCACCGCAAACTCATGCGCAGCTGCTGGGTCTTTATGTATAGCAGAACGCACGGCTTCTGTGGTTTTAGTGGTGCGGCTCAATGTTGCACCGTCTGGCATAATCACAGCCGAAATCACATAACCTTGATCTTCTGCTGGTACAAAACTGCCTGGTACAACCCTTAGCAGCACAACCACCACCGCAATAATTGCACCAAATACCAGCGTGCCAATCAATTTGTGACGCAAAGTTAAATCAACAGTGGCAGAATAAACATTAGTGAGCTTTTGAAAGCCACGATTGAATGGTTTAAAAAATGCTGATTCTTCATGCACGGATTTTAATAAAATCGCGCACAAGGCTGGTGTTAATGTTAATGCAACAATGCCAGAAATTACTACAGCAACGGCAACCGTTACCGCAAACTGGCGATACATTTCACCCGCAATACCACCCAAGAAAGCCACTGGTACAAACACAGCACAAAGCACCAATACAATTGCCACTACAGCGCCCGATACTTGCTCCATAGACTTAATAGCGGCCTTGATAGGTGACAGTTTCTCCTCTGACATCAAGCGCTCAACGTTTTCTAGCACCACAATCGCATCATCTACCACAATACCGATAGACAGCACCATGGCAAACAAAGTGAGCGTGTTAATTGAAAAACCGAATATCCACAAACCTGCAAATGTACCAACTAATGAAATGGGCACCGCAATCAATGGAATCAAAGTAGCGCGCCAGCTTTGTAAGAACACAAACACCACCAGCACCACCAGCACCATCGCTTCAGCCAGCGTTTTCACTACTTCTTCAATAGAAGATTTAACGAAATCACTGGTGTCGTAAGGCGTTTCCCAATCTACACCTTGAGGAAATCGCTGCTTAAGTTCAGCCATTTTCTCTTTAATCGCTTGCGCAGTATCCAGTGCATTAGCGCCTGTTTGCAAGAAAATAGGAATACCTACGCCTGGCAAGCCATCTAATGAGGTGCGCACGTTATAACTTTGCGATCCCAACTCAATACGCGCTACATCTTTTAAATACAGCACACCGCGCGGGCCATCGGCACGAATAATAATGTTGCCAAATTCGCTTGGGTCAACCAAACGTCCTTTTGCAGTAACGGTATATACCAATTGCTGTGAGCTTGGTGAAGGCTCTTGGCCAATTTTACCCGCTGCATACTGCGCATTTTGTGCTTGAATAGCTGTAGCAATATCAGTAGTCGTTACACCCAATTGCGCCATACGATCTGGTTTTAACCAAATACGCATAGAGTAATCTTGCGCACCAAAAATGGTTGCGTCACCTACACCTTTAATACGTTTAAGCTCATCTAGCACATTAAGCGTAGCGTAATTACTTAAATAAAGTGGATCATATTTACGCTGCTTATCAGTTAGCATAATGACCAACAAAATGTCATTTGAACGCTTTTGTACCACTAAACCTGTGCGGCGTACTTCATCTGGCAATCTCGGCAAAGCAATGTTTACGCGGTTACTCACGTTAAAAGTGGCCTGATTCACATCAGTACCCACTTCAAAAGTAGCAGTAATCGTTAATGTACCGCTAGAGTCAGCACTAGAGTTGAAATACAGCAAGCCTTCTACACCACTTAACTGCTCTTCAATTGGAGCAGCAACAGTTTTAGATAGCGTATCTGCACTGGCGCCAGGATAAGTTGCCGTAATCAGCACAGTTGGCGGTGCGATTTGTGGATATTGCGCAATCGGCAGCTTTAAAGCCGCAGCCAAGCCTGCCAACACAATAATGATGGACAAAACGCTGGCAAAAATAGGCCGTGTAATAAAAAATTTGGTCATGGTTTTATCTGCTTAAATGAAAAGATTGGCCAATATCATGCTTATGATTTAACAGCTGGCTTAGATGCAGGTGCTGGAGCTGCCGCTGGCGGTTCACCAAAAATACGTGGCTCAACAACCGCACCTGGACGTACTTTAATTAAATTATCAACAATGACTTTATCATTTTCATTTAATCCTTTAAGTACAATCCAATCTTTACCAAGCCACTCACCTACTGTTACTGGCCTAATGGTTGCGGCATTTTCTGCATTAATTACATACACATACTTGCCTTGATCGCCAGTTAGCACGGCTGTTTGTGGCACTAAAAATACGCCATCTCGCAAACCTGTTGTCACACGAGCACGCACAAACTGCCCTGGAAGCAATGATTTATCTGCATTATTAAACGTTGCACGTAACTCTTGTGTACCTAAAGTTGGATTAATTTGGGTAGCCGTAAAATTCAATTTACCTTTTTGACCGTACTCGCTACCGTCTGGCAATATTAATGTCACATCGCTTACAGTGTCTGGGTTAACACGTCCACCCAAGCTTGCAAGTTCGGTTTCTGATAAGCTAAAGCGCGCCCAAATTGGTGATAACTGAACAATTGTTGTTAATAAACTTGTGTTAGCTGTGACTAGAGCACCTTCAGAAAACTGAAAGCGACCAGCAATACCAGAAACTGGCGCGGTCACTTGTGTGTAAGAAAGATTAAGCTCTGCCTCTTTAATTGCTGCCTGTGCCTGCAACATATCAGCCTGTGAAATGCTCACATCAGATGTCGCATTATCATACTCACGCTGACTCACCGATTGCGTTGCAAGCAATTCTTTCAAACGGTTCGATTCGCGAGCAGTTTGCGTAATACGTGCACCCTGGCCAGCTGCCTGAGCTTTGGCTTGATTTAATGCAATTTGAAATGGCGCAGGGTCAATGATAAAAAGCACCTGTCCTGCTTTTACAGGCTCACCTTCTTCAAACATTTTTTTAAGGATAATGCCGCCAACGCGCGGTCTAATCTCAACTTCTTTTGCACCCTCTGTTTGAGCAACAGCCTCTACACTCATTGGCACAGAAGTTGGCACTGCGCTGATATAACTAACAGGCATTGCAGCTGGAGCAGGTGGCGCTTCGTCTTTTTTACCGCATGCAACTAGAGAGACTGCCACAAGCATGGTGGCAAATAATGCAGAAAACGAACCATTTTTGTTGTTAAATCGAGCTTGTTGCAATAAAAAATGCATAGTGTTGACCCTGTAAAAGTAATTTTGTTGATTATAAATAATGGTTTTATAATGCTATTTGATGTATATTATATACAAACAAGAATGTATGTAAAAAATGATTAAACTTAACGCTTAAAATACTTACCAAGTATTAGGTATAAATTAAAATTGAACGCAATAAACTATGGTTAGAAAAACAAAAGAAGACGCTGAGCTTACAAGGCAGCGCATTATCGATGCCGCAAGAATAGTATTTTTAAAACGCGGCGTTAGTCGATCAACACTTGAGCATATTGCAGCAGAAGCAGAAGTGACGCGCGGAGCTGTGTATTGGCATTTTAAAAATAAAACCGATATTTTTTATGCTCTACGTGATCGCGCATTTCTACCTTTAATCGATCGCATGTACGACACGCTTGCCATACACAAAGACGATATCGACCCACTCACGCAAATTGAAAATAGCTTATGCGACACGATTAACCAACTGAATGAAAACATTGAAATGCGTCAAATTTATGAAATTATGATGATTAAATGTGAATACGTAGACGACTTTGCTACTGTGTTACAGCAAATTTTAAGCAATTGCTCAGATATTACTGAAAAAATTCAGCTTGCATACGAGCGCGCAAAAGAACAAAAGTTACTTACATTAACATTAACCCCACACGCATTAGCTCAAGATACGCACTTATTTTTTAGTGGTCTACTGCATATGTGGGTAAAAGATGCAGACGGCAGTCGATTCAGGCATCAAGCGATAGCGCTAATTCAAGCGCATATCAACTTACGTCGCTTGCAAAAAAATTAATACACTGCGCTTTTGATACTTTTTAAAGTTGATTTAATTTTTTGTTTAACACTAAAATATTTGTAACGATTTGACCAACTATCTTGATTGGGTAAGCGCTGTATATATTCAAGATGAGGTTTACCCCCTTTTGCAACCACCAAATGTGGCGCATCAATATAAGGGTCTATTGCATCCATGCGCATATACTCAACCACATAAGCCCAACGACTATTTTGCGTAATATTAGGGGTTGTGGAATGTAGCAGGAAAGATGAAAAAAGAACGACATCGCCTGGCTCTGCAGATATAAATTCCGCATTACTTACATCGCCTTTATATGAAACATGATTATCGTCGACCTCATATTTGAGAATACCTTTATGACTGCCTGGCACCACCCATAAACCGCCATTGTCAGCCGTCATTGTGGTTAGGGATATCCAAAATTGAAAATGCTGATCTTTAAGTGCGCTGTATTGATTATCTTGATGCCAAGGAAACGTGCCAGCGCCAGGCTTTTTCTCAACTGCTTGATCCCATCTTACCCAGATATCGGGCCCAGCAAACTGCTTTAAGAAATCTACAATTTTAGCTTGCGATATAAATTGACGTAACTTTTCACTTCTATGCATGATTAAAGCATGAAACTTTAAATTGCCTTTATCTAGGACATCATCACCAGATTTAGTAGCAGACGCTTCTTTTATATCGGCCACCAGTGAATCAATTTCATCTTGTGAGAAAAAATTTTTAATAAACACATAGCCATTTTTTTTAAATTCAGCTTGCATATTTAAATCCGTATAATTAGGTCGTAAACGATAACAATCAATCACTTAATTGCTTTTAGTTAAACTTAATTGTACTATTGTTTTTAATAAATGTTCTATAGCCCTTTTGGAGCAACCTTGCAGATACATACAGGCGAAATTTACGGCAAACAAACCGCCGCCAAATTGGTGATGTACAACGTATTAAAAGTCACTAAAACAAAATCGGCTAACGATGAAATTGTTACTTTACAAAATATCGATAACCCACTCAGCCTATTTGAAACTACCACACAAAAATTAGCGAGTTCAGGCTACATTCGCATTAGCCAAACGCCTTATATTGATTTAGAAGCTAGCACACCAAAACGTCGTAAAGCGGTAAAAAAACCAACACGTTGCCCACTTACCTTTGACTTTTTAGAAGACCGCGCTGATAGCCAAAGACCTGCCCCGATATTGCCTGATTTGTTTAGCGCTGGCTAATTTCAATCAATTGTGGCGCAATGCTTTTCAGCTATTGCGCCACAGATATATCAATAAATTGATGCTTTACACAGCAATTAATTTTTATGCTTTGTTGGCATACTCTGCAACCCTAACACCCAATAAGCGCGCAGTTTCTAAATCGCTTTGTACCACCTCATCTACAGCCGCATCGCTTGGTGTAGTCATTAGCGCCCCAGAATAACCACCTAAAAAATTGATATCATCTCGCTTAGATGCTTTAGTGCTTGCAGGCATGAGCCCAGTGCCTATCCATACACCAGAGTGCTGCATAGAAAGCGTAATAAAATATTGTATGGTAGAAAATTTATCACCGTTCATGCTTGCCGAATTTGTAAATCCTGCGAATATTTTATTTTTCCAAGCTTGCGTAAACCATCTTTTAGAACTGGTATCAGCAAACTTTTTAAACTGCCAGCTTGCACCGCCCATATAAGTAGGCGAACCCATAATAATCGCCTTTGCTGCATCTAGTTTTTCCCAATCTGCTTCTGCAATATCACCTGTTGGGTTAATAGCGATTAAATCGGCCTTTGCTCCTGCAGCAACTGCTTCTGCTTGCTTAGTTGTATGGCCATATCCACTATGGTAAATCACGACGACTGATGCCATTTTTAAACTCCTTTTTTAGTAATGTGATTGATTTGATGCATGCTATCATCTATAGTTACTAAAAGTAAGTAGGCACTAAAATATTATATAGATACCAAATGGATACCATAAAAGAACTATCATTAAAAAATCAGGCTAACTCTTTTAGTGCGCTATGCCCTACACGCTTAATATTAAATAGAATCGCTGATAAGTGGACAGTATTAGTAGTCATTTTATTACAGGATGGCACCAAGCGCTTTAGTCATTTGCAGCGTGAAATTGGTGGTATCTCACAAAAAATGCTGACACAAACTCTGCGTGGCTTAGAGCGCGATGGCTTGGTTACTAGAAAAATTTATGCAACGGTGCCACCTAAGGTTGAATATTCACTTACCCCACTTGGGCACACGCTTAAAGATATGCTAAACGCGATTAAAACTTGGTCTGAATCCAATATTGATGCTGTACTTGCTGCGCAAAAAACTTACGACTTGGACAACGATATATAAAAATGACGTATAGACAGTAACTCGCACTAGTCGAAACATAGCGCTAGATGCTGTTTCAGTCGCGCGGCGGTCCGCCCCATAAATCATGTCCATCCGCGCTGTAAATCTCAACTTCCACAAAATCGCCTGGTGTTAAACCCTCTGCATCTTCCATATAAACCACGCCATCAATCTCTGGCGCATCGGCTTTAGTACGACCAATAGCCTCAAAGTTACCTTCTGTATCGCGCACAATTTCATCTACCAGCACCGTTTGCATGGTGCCGATTTTATCTTGAAGTTTGGCGGCGCTGATACGCTCTTGTACTTCCATAAATCTTGCCAAACGCTCTTCTTTGACTTCTTGCGGTACATGGTCTGGCAGTTCGTTGGCTTTTGCGCCATCTACGGCAGAATAGGTAAAGCAGCCTACCCTATCCAACTGCGCTTCTTCTAAAAAGTCTAGCAGCATTTTAAAGTCATCTTCAGTTTCACCTGGGAAGCCTGCGATAAAAGTACTGCGCACGGTAATATCAGGGCAGATTTCGCGCCACGCTTTGATGCGCGCTAAGTTGTTTTCTGCATGTGCAGGACGTTTCATTGCTTTTAAGATTCTTGGGCTTGCATGCTGAAACGGCACATCCAAGTAAGGCAAAATCAAGCCATCTGCCATTAGCGGTATCACTTCATCCACATGTGGGTATGGGTATACATAGTGCAAGCGTGTCCAAACTCCCAACTCGCCATTCCAAAACCCAGGGCGGTATTTCACATCTACGCCATACGCACTGGTATCTTGCGAAATCACTAAAATCTCAGAAACACCTGCATTTACCAAATTTTCAGCTTCGTTCATGACTTCGCCAATTGGACGGCTGACCAAATCACCACGCATGCTGGGGATAATGCAGAAGCTACATCTGTGATTACAGCCTTCTGAAATTTTTAGGTAGGCATAATGGCTAGGCGTTAGGCGTATGCCTTGCGGCGGAACAAGGTCTATGAACGGTTCATGCAATTTAGGTAAGTTTGCATGCACATGCGTCATTACCTCTTCTAGAGCGTGCGGGCCAGTCACCGCTAAAACGCTTGGATGAGCTGCTTCAACAACGCCCTTTTTAGCGCCTAAACAGCCTGTGACAATCACTTTGCCGTTTTTATTAATCGCTTCACCAATCGCATCTAACGACTCTTGCACGGCAGAATCAATAAAACCGCACGTGTTCACCACCACCAAATCAGAATCTTCATAGCTAGCCGAAATTTCATAGCCTTCTGCGCGCAACTGCGTCAGAATACGCTCAGCATCTGAGCCTGCTTTAGGGCAGCCTAAAGATACAAAACCGACTTTAGGTTGATTAGATTGATGCGGTGTAATTGTTTTCATACTAGTAATGTCTCTTTAATACTATTCAGTTAATGCTGATTAAATAATAGTGCGGCTTATTCTAAAAAATAGCCAATTAGAAAAATGGATGCAACGCCGCAAGCGATAAGGCTCAATTGTGAAATAGTTGCGCGCAATTCAGTGCGTTTGTGCAGGCTTGGAATCAAATCGGCAACCGCTACATACAGCATGCTGGCGGCGGCTAAGCCCAAAATTGTAGGCACCCAAGTTTGCACATATGACAAAGCAAAATAGGCAATAAAACCGCCTACCGCAGTGGCTAAACTAGACACTAGGTTGAAAACAAAGGCCTGTTTTTTACTGTAGCCAGAATGCAGCAGAATTAAAAAATCACCCACTTCTTGCGGAATTTCATGCGCGATAATAGCAATCGCGGTAACAATACCAAGCTTAATATCCACCATAAAAGCGGATGCAATCAAAATACCATCCACAAAATTATGAAAAGTGTCGCCTATCATAATCATCATGCCGCTTCTGCCACGATCGTGCTCATGACTGTGGTGTTGCGGATGCGCATTGATGGAAGGCTGCTTAACAGCTACTGCTTTGTATTTAGTTGCCTTTGAATCAGCTGGGCCTAAGCTTGTTTGTGGATCTGGGCATTCTTCTGCCGTATGCACCGCATGCACTTCGCAGTGGTCGCCATGACAGTGGCGCCACAGCACCAATTTCTCTAAAGCGAAGAATAATAAAATGCCAAACAGTACAGTAGCTGTCATCTGCTTTGGGCTGGCAGCCACTTCAATGGCGTGCGGCAAAATCTCTAAAAAAACCGCGCCCAGCATGGCGCCGATAGCATAACTAATCAGCATGGGAATGGCGGTTTTGTTGATGTTAAGCGCAACCAAAGCCGCGCCCGCCACACTGAGCACGCCGCCTAGCAGGCTAAACAACACAATCCAAAGTAATACAGAGAAATCAGGAATCATCATGAATAATGCAAGCTAACGCCTAAGCGATTGAAGTGACAGGAATAAAAAAGCATGCGCATTATAAACTAAACTGGTCATTAAATTAATTTAGGTGCTGTTAGCCATATCATTGTCGCCATGCGGCCAGTGACATTATCGCGGCGAAATGAGAAAAAACGGGCGCTATCGGTGACCGTACAAAATTGTGCTTCTTGGCCGCCGTATATTTGGCTAACACCCAAATTATTTAAACGCTGTGTGGCAATACTGTAAATATTGCCTAGCCACTTTTCATTGCCTTTAGGCTGAAAAGCCGATTCTGCTTGTGCATCTTTTGCCATAAATTGCGCTCTAACCTCGCTACCTACTTCAAACGCGCTAGGGCCAATTGCAGGGCCCAACCATGCCATTAAATATTACGCCATCACACAAACTGCGCCAACCCGCATGAATACTAGCCACCACAGTACCTGCCTTATCACACAGCAATATGGGCAAGCAATCCGCTGTCATGGTTACACACACTGTATTATGGCGAGTGGTAAAGCTGGCATCTGCATTAGGTATACAATTTACAGCCACGCAATCGGCATTGGCCGCATCTATTACATCAACACCATGTACTTGATTCAACCATACCGGCTCAGACGGTACAAATTGACTGAGTAATTGGCGATTGTGCGCTACATGCAAAGGGTCATCTTGCACATGATTACCTAAATTTAAGCTAGCAAAAGGCCCAGTGCTCACACCGCCATTTCGCGTGGTTTGTACGCTGTGCACATTGGCTGGTGCTGGCCAATCGGGAATAATAAAATCACTTATTTTAAGCAAAATTAATCTCCCTCCAACTCATCGTCGTCAAAATCCTCAAAGTCATCATCATCGGCTTCGCCCTCATAATAATCACCATCTTGGTAGCCAAAATCAAAACCCTCGCCATCGTCTTCCATTGGCGCGTCTTCATGGCGCATAGCTTCTAGCAGTACTTTCATGTCTTCTGCCAGCTCAATTTGCCATTCCATAAACTCATCTGTTTTGGGATGAATAAGGCCTAATTTAACCGCATGCAAAGCCTGGCGATTAAAATCACTCACTGCATCGCGCAAAGTTTGCGTCATATGTTTGTGCGGAATGATGTTACCAATACCATACACTGGGTCACCCAACATAGGCGCTTTTAAAAACTGCATATGCACGCGAATTTGATGGGTGCGACCTGTTTCTAGCTGGCAACGCAAATAAGTGTGCACACCAAAACGCTCAAGTACTTCATAATGTGTGATAGCCGGCTTACCTGTGCGCGAAATCGCCATTTTGGTACGCGCATGACTGTGGCGGCCGATAGGCTGGTTAATGGTGCCGTTGCGCCATAATTGCCCCCAAACGATTGCTCTATATTCACGCTTAACGGTACGTGCCTGCAATTGGCGCACTAAGCTGGTTTGCGCCTCTAGGGTTTTTGCCACCACTAACAAGCCGCTAGTATCTTTATCTAATCTATGCACAATGCCAGCGCGTGGCACATCGCTTAATTGCGGCACATGGTGTAATAAAGCATTGAGTAAAGTACCACTCCAATTACCCGCGGCTGGATGTACCACCAAGCCAGCTGGCTTATTAATCACTAAAATTGTGTCATCTTCATACACAATATTGAGTGGAATATTTTCAGGTAAAAAAGCTTGCTCTTGAGGATTGGCTTGTGGCGTAATATGCACCTGCTCGCCGCCCCATACTTTAGTTTTTGGCGTAGCGGCAACTTCATTTAAAGTAACAAAACCCGCCTTAATCCAAGCTTGCAGGCGTGAGCGTGAATGCGCAGGCATCATTTGCTGCAAAGCAACATCTAAGCGCTCACCACCCGCACTCATCGGAATAATCAACTTAACGCTTGGGTTAAGTTGCGGATTAAGTCGTGTGTTTTCAGCTAAGTCTTTTTTTGGCATTGGTTTTTGCATCGGTTTTTTACTAGCTTAAGCTATAATTAAGCTTAAATTGTTTGTAGGTTTTAAATAGTGAAACGTATTTTACCGCTTTTATTCAAATCCATTGGGCCTTTATTGTTGCCTTTTGTACTCAGTAGCTGCGCCATTTTTGGCGACCCTACCGAGTTAGATGACACCAAAGGTTGGCAAGCTGACCGCATTTATGCGGAAGGTGAAGCCAAAATGATTGATAAAGACTATGACAAAGCGCTAGTTTATTTTCAAAAACTAGAATCGCGCTTTCCACATGGCAAATATGCTACACAAGCGCAGTTAGAAATTGCTTACATCCACTATAAAAAGCAAGACCCTGTTTCTACCGTAATTGCAGCCGATCGCTTTATTAAGTTGCACCCCAATCACCCAAATGTAGATTACGCTTACTATATCAAAGGCTTAGCCAGCTTTAACGAACGTGGTGTAATTGAAAAATACACCGCGCAAGAAATCAGTGACCGCGATCCAAAAACATTAAAATTATCATTTGCGGCACTAAAAGAGTTGGTAGAGCGCTATCCAAAAAGCCGTTACTACAAAGACGCCACGCAACGCATGCTGTATTTAGTGAATGCGTTGGCGCAGCATGAAATGCATGTGGCACGCTATTATATGAAGCGTACCGCATACTTAGCGGCATTAAATCGCGCTAAATATGTTTTAGAGTATTATCCGCACTCAACCTCAGTGGAAGAAGCTTTGGTGGTGAGTGTTAGCGCTTATGATTATATGGACTTAACCGATTTAAAAGATGATACATTGCGCATTCTTAAAACCAACTATCCGCAAAATCCAATGGTGCTAGGTAAAGCAACTCAGGATGAACGTATTTGGTGGAAGTTCTGGGAAAGTTTATATTAAGTTATAGTGGTTTTGAAAAAGCCTGCTTTAAAGCAGGCTTTTTTGTTGCAAGACTAGTACTTTGCATGACTACTATGCAGTACTGTTGGCTTATATCTAGCTTAGATAATTTATTTTTAAAATAGCCTTATTATCTTTTCTTATCTTCAATATCTTTTTTAGCTTTAAGCTCAGCACGCTGTGCAGTTTTACGACGACGCATACTTACAATACCTTCACCCGCTTTGCGCTTCTCTGGCTCTGCAAACGGGTTATCGCCTTGCTTAAACTGAACCCGTAGTGGCGTACCAACCAACTGAAAAGTTTTGCGGTAAACGCCCTCTAAATAGCGTTTATAACTGTCTTTAATATCATCCACATGACTACCGTGCACCACCACAATCGGTGGATTCATGCCGCCTTGATGCGCATATTTTAATTTAGGGCGTGTGCCACGACTAATAGGTGGCTGATGTTGCGCAATCGCGTCAATCAATACACGCGTAAGCTGTGGCGTGGCTAATTTCGCCATGGCTGCTTTAAATGCACCATCTACTGATGTAAACAATTCAGGTAGACCCTTTTTACGCAAAGCCGAAATATAATGAAATTTAGCAAAATCTAAAAATATTAATTTGCGATCAATTTCTTTTTTAATAAATTCGCGCTCATCTTCAGGCAAGCCATCCCATTTATTTACTGCCACAACCAATGCACGGCCAGCATCTAATATGTAAGCGGCAACATGCGCATCTTGTTCGGTAATGCCTTCTTGCGCATCTACCACCAAAATTGCCACATTAGCATCTTCAATGGCTTGCATGGTTTTCACCACTGAGAATTTCTCAACCGCCTCAAATACGCGACCACGCTTACGCACACCTGCGGTGTCAATAATCGTATAAGTTTTGCCGTCTTTTTCTAAATCAATCTCAATCGAATCGCGCGTTGTGCCTGGCTCATCAAACGCAATCACGCGCTCTTCACCTAGCAAAGCATTCACCAATGTTGATTTACCTACATTAGGGCGGCCAACAATAGCGATTTTAGGTTTTTTAAGATTGGTGCGTTCTTCTTCAAAGGTATGCTCTGGAAAGTTTTCTAACGCCAATTCCACTAAATCTTTAACACCTTCGCCATGCGCAGAAGAAATTGATAGTGGTTCGCCCAAGCCTAATTCATGAAAATCCGCCGAAACCACGGCCTTGTTCATGCCTTCTGTTTTATTGACCGCCAACAAGACTGGGCGCTGAGATTTACGCAATTTATCGGCAATGATAAATTCTTGTGGCGTCATACCTGCGCGACCATCCACCAAAAATATAATGACATCGGCTTCATCAATCGCCAACAAGGTTTGGCGCGCCATTTCTTTTAAAATGCCAGATTCAGCCGTGGGTTCAAAACCACCAGTATCAATCACCAAATAAGGTTTGCTGGCGCCAATGCCGCGACCATAATGCCTGTCTCGCGTTAAGCCAGGTAAATCAGCCACCAACGCATCACGGCTTTTGGTCATGCGATTAAAAAGGGTAGATTTGCCGACGTTAGGTCGGCCAACTAAAACAATGGTAGGCAGCATATGAGAGACTAATTATTTGACACTAACTGCATAAACGCCACCATCACGGGTTTCGGCTATGAGTTGTGAAGAGTTTGAACCAGGAATAAGAGACATGACAGCATTATCGTCTAGCTTAATGCGCGCCGAGAAATTACCATCATCGCGGCTTAAAAAGTGTATGTATCCTTCTAAATCGCCAACGGCAATCAAGCTACCCATTGGTAATGGCGTTGTTAAGCGACGGTTTGCCAGCGCACCTTGGCGCCAAAAGGTTTTACCACTGGTGTAATCTAGTGAATAGACTGAACCTAATGTGTGCGATACAAATATTTTTGCATCTTCTGCAGTTAAACCAGAATAGCTAGAAATATCGCGATTCCACACAACCTTGCCCGTAGAGCGGTCTACTGCTGCAATTTTACCTTGATAAGCAACGGCATACACTAGGGCACCATCCACAAAAGGAAGACTGGTGATATCAGCAATTCGCTCAATTTCCGTTACACCTTTGGGTTGCGCTACGGTTGCTTCCCATAAAATTTTGCCGTTGTCAGCTCTAATTGCGACTAACTTGCCGCCCGCGAAACCCGCGTAGACAGCACCACCATCTACTACAATTCCAACACTGCTGCGTAATGATAAAGCAGGCGTCGCGCGCTCATAAACCCATTTACGGCTACCATCTGTTGCGCTTAAACCATATATGCGATTATCGCCAGAACGTGCAATGACAAAGCCATCGAAGTAGCGCGGCACACTCAGTATTTCACTAGATACTTTTGATTTCCATAACAGTTTTCCTGCAGTGTCATAAGCGTGCACATAGCCTTTATTGCTACCCACCATGACAATACCAGCTGCAACACCAACGCCACCGCTAATTGGCTCACCAATATTAATACGCCACAACTCCTTGCCGCTTGCCGCGTCTAGCTTAGTTAACTCACCTTCGGCATTCGCCACATAAACGGCATCAGAATCTTTTGCAGGCGTGTAATCATATTTTGCAGTATCGCCAATATTGTTAGACCAATCTATTTTGGCAACATAAGTTGCTTTAATTTCTTCTAACTCTGCTGGCGGATTAGAAGGTTCACGCCCAAACACTTTTTCTGTCAAGGTTGATTGAAGCTCGGTAATAGAGCTACAAGCAGTCAACAATGTTACTGCTGCAACTAAACACCATACAGAAATTGAAATTCTCATTGTTAACGGCAACAATTAAACGCCTAAAGCTTCTAATTTTTGGCGCGTGTACAGCTGCATTCTGCCTTGCGCATCCAATTCGTTCAATGCGGCCTCATATGCCTTTTTAGCATCAGCCGTTTTACCTTGCGCTAGATAAATATCGCCTTTCAAATCTTCTTTCAAACCTGTAAAACCTTTGTCAGCATCGTCAGTTAATAGCTTTAAGGCAGCATCGTAATTTTTTTCTTCAAACAAAATACCAGCCAGTTGCAAGCTAGCAATCGCTTTAGTTGTGCTTTCTTTAGCATTTTTTGCAGCCCATTCTAATTGCGTTTTAGCCGATTTAGTATCATTTGCGGCAAGGCTAGCTTTAGCTGAAATAATCGCCGCACGGCCAGCATATGGCGTGCCAGCATAATCGGCTGTTAATTTAGCGGCTTGCAATTGAATATCTTTACCTTTGCTCGTTTCTGCCACAACTAAGGCTTGATAAAGGGTAGATGCCTCTACTGCTTTTTTATTTTCGTAGTATCCGTAACCCTGCCATGCCGCATAGGCAACTAAAGCAGCCAATACTAAATTGGTGGCTAACTTACCATTTTTCTTCCACCACGCTTTAAATTCATCTAACTGTTCTTGCTCTTCTAAATCGTATGCCATTACTTTTCTCTCTTGATTAACTTTTAGCCGCAAATTGCCCGCTAAATTAAGCCGCTTTGCGCCCTGGTATTGCACTTAATAATTGCTGTGTATAAGCTTGTTGCGGAGCGCTGTAAATATCCACCACTCTGCCCTGCTCTACTATTTTGCCTTTGTGCATCACCACCATTTCATCGGCAATATGACGCACAACGCGTAAATCGTGACTAATAAAAATATAACTTAATTGCATTTCGCGCTGCAATTCTTTTAACAGCAACAAAATTTGCGCTTGCACAGAAACATCCAAGGCAGAAACTGGCTCATCGCATACCACTACTTTTGGTTGCAACACCAAAGCACGCGCAATACCAATACGCTGCCTTTGACCGCCCGAAAATTGATGCGGATATTTAAGTGCATCGCTAGCGCTTAAACCAACACGCTCCAGCATTTGCTGTACCCTAATTTTTCGCTCTGCTAAGCTATTTTTTTGCTCAGATGCACTACCCAAGCCATGAATCAGCAAGCCTTCACCTACAATTTCACCCACAGTCATGCGCGGATTAAGTGATGCAAAAGGATCTTGAAACACCATTTGCAAATTTTTGCGCATAGCCCGCAATGCAGACGCGTCTAATTTTGCTAAATCTTTTCCTTCAAATAGCACTTCGCCGCTATCGAAAGGGTGTAATTGTAACAGACAACGCGCCAAGGTGGATTTACCAGAGCCAGATTCACCTACTACAGCTAAGGTTGATCCCGCTTTTAATGTAAGGCTAACATCATCTAACGCTTTAACCTGTGTGCTACCAAAACCAAAACGGCCACTGCTTTGGGTGTAAGTTTTAACCAAATGATTAGCTTGCAAAATAACAGGTGCATTTTCTAAATTTTGCAGATTTTCGACACTCATAAGGCTACCTTTTTATCATTCAGCCCATCTTTAAGCCATGCATAATCAATCGGTTTAAGTTGGTTTTTGCCTTCTGCGTCAGGCACGCAGGCCAACAACGCTTTTGTGTAAGGGTGTTGCGGTTTTTCTAACACTTGCTTTTTTGTACCTGTTTCTACAATTTCGCCTCTAAACATCACAATTACGTCATCAGCAATATCGGCTACTACGCCAAAATCGTGCGTAATAAATAACATGGCCATATTCATGCGCGTTTTCAATTCATCTAACAGCTGAAGAATTTGGGCCTGCACCGTTACATCCAATGCGGTAGTGGGCTCATCGGCAATTAATAATGCTGGCTCACAAGCAATGCTCATCGCAATCATCACGCGCTGGCGCTGGCCGCCAGATAGCTCATCAGGATAGCTGTTGGCACGCTCAATCGGAATACCTACTTGCTGCAATAAACTTTCCACACGCAATTTTAGACCTGAACCTTTTAAGCCTAAATGAGCAGTTAGCGCTTCGCCAATTTGATAACCCACTGTTAATACTGGGTTTAATGAGGTCATTGGCTCTTGAAAAATCATGCCAATTTTTGCACCGCGAATACTTTGCAGCGTTTTATTATCCAGTTGCGTAATATCTTGGCCTTTAAACACAACACTGCCAGATGATTGCAGCTGTTTAGATAGCAAGCCCATAATAGTAAGTGCTGTCAGACTTTTGCCACTACCTGATTCACCAACAATGCAGGTGGTTTTTCCTGATGACAAGCGAAAGCCAGCGTTTTTAACCAAAAAACGGTTTGAATCATTTTTTGGCGTAACGTTAAGATTGCTAATGGTTAAAATTTCAGTCATGCGCGATTTATGTCAATTAAATTTAATGTCACTCAGTATTTATGTCACCCGCCTGCAATAAAGGTTTTAACGATATTTCACCCGCTGCTACCTCGTCATCGCCCAAAATCGCTGCATAGCGCGCACCGCTTCTATCGGCTTTTTTCATTTGCGATTTAAAACTGCCACCACCTGCGTGCAATACTACGCTTAAACCAGCGCTTCTTAATGTTTCTGATACGGCAAACGCCTGCTTTTCAGCTAACTCGCCCACATTCACCAAGTAAATATCTGGCGTATTTTGAGCTATTACGCCATATTCTTGCATCAACAAAAATACACGCTCTAAACCAATACCAAAGCCACAGGCGGGCGTGGCATTGCCGCCCAAACGCTCAACCAAGGTATCGTATCGGCCACCGCCAGCAATCGTGCCTTGCGCGCCTAGCTTAGTAGTCACCCATTCAAACACGGTGCGATTGTAATAATCCAAGCCGCGCACTAGACGGTGATTAATCATGTAGCTGATTCCCGCAGTGCTTAACAACAGACACAGCTTTTCAAAATGGGTTCGACTGGCCTCACCCAAACAATCCATTAATTTTGGCGCAGCTTCACACATGGCTTGCATGCGTGGATTTTTAGTGTCCAATATACGCAACGGATTAGTATGTAAGCGACGTTTCGCATCTTCATCCAGTAAATCGGCATGCTGCTCAAAATAAGCAATTAAGGTTTGGCGATAAGCCAAACGTTCATCGGCATCGCCAATACTATTAATCTGCAACTCAACATCAGTAATGCCCAATTCGCGCCACAGCCTAGCCAATAATACGATTTGTTCGGCATCTACTTCTGGTGCGTCAAAACCAAACGCTTCTACCCCAATTTGGTGAAATTGGCGTTGACGGCCTTTTTGCACGTTTTCATGGCGAAACATAGCGCCTGAATACCATAAACGCTGCGGTCCATTGTAGGTAAGATTGCTTTCAATCACTGCACGCACACAGCCAGCGGTGCCTTCTGGGCGCAAGGTGAGCTTGTCACCATTAAGCTTATCTTCCCAAGCGTACATTTCTTTTTCAACAATATCGGTATGCTCGCCCACGCTTCTCACAAAAAGCTCAGTCGGCTCAACGATTGGCATGCGGATATTGTTGTAACCATACTGTCCCAAGATTTTACGCGCGGTGTCTTCTAGTTTAAACCATAGCGGCGTGGCTTCTGGCAAAATATCGTAGAAACCTTTGATAGATTGAAGTTTTTGGTTGGGGGAGTTTTGAGCCATTGAAAATTAATTAACTGCTTGAATAGGAATGGTTTTTTCTGTGAGTTTAAGGCGCAACTTACCGCCTTCAACATAATTTTTTTGCACGTATTCTTCTACAATTGCCTGAAACTCTTCAGCAATATGGTCACCTTTTAAGGTCACGGTTTTTTCACCATCTACAAACACTGGCGCAACTGGCGTTTCACCCGTGCCTGGCAAGCTGATACCAATATTGGCCAGCTTAGATTCGCCTGGACCGTTAACAACGCAACCCATTACGGCCACACTCATATCCTCAACCCCTGGGTATGCTTTACGCCACACCGGCATTTGGGTGCGCAAATAGCCTTGAATTTGCATGGCTAATTCTTGAAAGTAAGTGCTTGTTGTACGACCACAACCTGGACAGGCGGTAACCAAAGGCGTAAATGAGCGAATGCCCATAGTTTGCAAAATTTCTTGTGCAACGACGACTTCTTTAGTGCGTGATTCATTGGGCTCTGGTGTAAGGCTTACTCTAATCGTATCGCCTATACCTTCTTGCAATAGCAAAGACAGCGCAGCGGTTGATGCGACAATGCCTTTAGAACCCATGCCCGCTTCCGTTAAGCCTAAATGCAGAGGAAATTCGCAACGTTTTGCTAACTCGCGATAGACTTTGACTAAATCTTGTACGTTGCTAACTTTGCAAGAAATGATGATTTGATTCGGGCTTAAGCCAATATCTACGGCCTGTTGCGCGCTTTCTAAGGCGGATTGAATCAAGGCTTCACGCATCAATTCATCAGCCGACATAGGGTTGGCTGATTTACCGTTATCATCCATCATCTGCGCCATTTTGGCTTGGTCTAGGCTGCCCCAGTTAACGCCAATGCGCACGGATTTTTTATATTGAATTGCCGCTTCAATCATGGCGGCAAATTGTTCATCGCGCTTACTGCCTTTGCCCACATTGCCAGGGTTGATACGGTATTTGGCCAAACTTTTGGCGCAATCAGGATAAGCGGCCAGCAATTTGTGGCCGTTATAATGAAAATCACCCACTAGCGGCACATTGCAACCTAGCGCATCCAAACCCGCGCGAATATTGCCCACTTGTGCAGCTGCTTCAGGCGAATTAACCGTAATACGCACGACCTCAGAGCCTGCTTGCCATAGCTCGTATACTTGCTGAATAGTCGCTTGTGCATCAGCGGTGTCGGTGTTGGTCATACTTTGCACAACCACCGACGCAGAAGTACTACCTTGTAAACCACCACCAACAGGCACATGGCCTACCATCACTTGTAAACACGGACGTCGCATATGCTGATTACTCAAATTGATTTAACTCCAGCTTGTCCACTTTGATGCGTGCAACATTACTGCGGCTATGTGGGCCTAAGTTGACTAATTTATTGTTCACAGTCATGGTTGCACCACCAGCATTGCCAATCACTACATTAAACGGTATTTTTGCGTTAAAACTTTCGCGACTTCCAGCAAAAATAATTTTGTTATAAATCTCTTTGCCATTTGAATCCACAACACTAATCCATGTTTCTTGGTTAGCATTAAATTCCAACTTTGCCATACCAACTTCTGGCGCTAAAGGTTTTGCCTCAACTGGGGCAGTGGCTGTAGGTAAATCAGCAGAAACAGCATCTGCGGCAACTACAGGTGGATTCAACGTGCCTGCAGGTAGCGGCGAAACATCTGTTACTGCAGGTGCTGGCAAGGTGAGATCGACTGACTGCTCAACACGCTCGGCTGCTGGCAACGCGGGCTCAGGTAATGGCTCTGTGATTTCCATTTCGGCGGAAGGCAATGTAGGGCTTGGTTTTTCAATATAACTTTGGTAAAAGAACCAGGCACCCAGCGTTAGCAATATTAACAACACTGCGCCAATATAACGCCCAATTTGAGGTTTTTTATAACTGGTCACTTTCATCGTGGTGCTTGGTTGTACGGTAAAGGCCAATGGTTGTTTACTGGGCACCAATACGTTGTAAGCATCTAATAAAGGCTCAACCTCAATTTTTAATAGTTTGGCATAATTGCGAATAAAGCCTCTTACAATGGTTGATTCTGGCAAAGAGGCAAACTGGTCTGCCTCAATCGATTCGATTTGTCTGCCACTAATTTTTAATTTGCTGGCAACATCATGTATGGTCAATCCTTGTTTTTCGCGGGCGACTCTTAGAGCACCACCACATCTTGAGCGTGAATAAGCTGCGTAATCTGATGCAGGTGAATTGGATAATGTTTGATTTTCGCTCATATCAGCCTGATTATTATCGTTTTTTTCAGTTTCTACTGCCGCTTGTTCTAGTAGAACCGTATTGCTTGGTTTACGTGCCATATTATCCCTAAACTTTTACCAATAATTATTGACCACTTAATAACAAGTTTGTTTGTTCAGAATTTGGATACTGCTGGCGCAGCTGCAAGGCATAGCTGGCTTCATTGTCACGCCCACCCAGAGTACGCTCAATTTTGATTGCCAGCCACAGTGATTCTGGCGTTGGCGACGCGATTAACACATTTTGCAAGGTGGATTTTGCCAATTTAACTTCACCACGGTTAAATTGTATCTCTGCTAACTGGTAAGCAGCAGAATATGTAAGAGGTTGTATGCTCAGCGCTTTGTTTAAGTAAAACTCGGCACTTTTAATATCATTTTTACGTGCAGAGCAAATGCCTGCATTGGCATATGCCAAGTTTGGCGTAGGATATAAAGGGTTTTTTACTGCCGCTAAAAAATGTGGAATAGATTCATCGTAACGTTTTTTGGCGCATAGGTAACTACCATAATTATTGTGCGCTTCAGAACTGGCAGGCTGAACCTGAATAGCTTTTAAAAAGTTGGCATCTGCTTTTGCATCTTCACCTAGTGCTGCATAAACCAATCCCAGCCCGTTATATGCAGGTGAATATGTAGGGTCAATTTTTATTGCTTCTGTAAATTCGTTTAAAGCAATTTCATATTTATTTTGCTGCAAATACGCGGCTGCTAAATCGCTGTGCGCACGGGCACGCTCCATTAAAGCAGTTTCGTTATAATTGCCACTGTTACCAGTTTGCGAGCTTGATGCGCAACTAGTTAGCATGACTGCACTCAATGCAATTGCCAGCATTTTTATCAAACTTAATCTCATGCAACTGCCTCTATTGGAATAGTTTTAAGCGTACGTTTAGTTTTATCTAACACCTTGCCTGCCAACTGACCACATGCCGCATCAATGTCATCGCCACGCGTTTTTCGCACGGTCACAATGTAGCCTGCTTGCATTAAAATATCACGGAACACGCGAATATGGCTAGGTTTAGATGTTTCGTATCCGCTATTAGGAAACGGATTAAACGGAATTAAATTGAGCTTACAGGGTACGCTCTTAATCACTTCCAACAATTGATGAGCATGCTCAACCGTGTCATTCACACCATCTAGCATCACATATTCAAACGTCACAAAATCGCGCGGCGCTTTTTCCAGATAGCGATTACAGGCTGCCATTAAGTCTTTAATTGGGTATTTTTTATTAATAGGCACTATCACATCGCGCAGCGCATCGTTTGGTGCGTGCAACGAAACCGCTAATGCCACAGGGCAATCTTCTTTTAGCCTATCCATGGCAGGCACAATACCGCTGGTTGAAAGCGTGACGCGACGGCGGCTTAAACCGTAGGCGCTATCATCCAGCATAATTTGCATGGCAGTCACAACGTTATCATAATTGGTTAGTGGCTCGCCCATGCCCATCATGACTACATTTGAGATAATACGATCATTAGCAGACAACAATTCGTAACCAGACTCACTGCGCAGAGATTTATTGGCGATTGCCAGCTGGCCAATAATTTCTGACACGCTTAAATTGCGGTTAAAACCCTGTGCACCTGTACTGCAAAACGTACAAGCCAACGCACAGCCCACTTGGCTAGATATACACAAAGTACCTCTATCATCTTCTGGAATAAAAACGGTTTCAATACTATTGGCTACGCCATTTTTGTCGTCCGTACCGATTAGCCACTTGCGTGTGCCATCGTTAGAAACTTGCTCTAACTGCACATTTGGCAAGGTAATTTCAGTGTTCGCCGCTAATTTTTCACGCAAATTTTTTGCAATATCCGTCATCTGCGTAAAATCGTGTACGCCAAAATGATGCATCCAGCGCATCAATTGTTTGGCGCGAAAAGGCTTCTCGCCGATACTGGCAAAGTACTCGGCGAGTTGTGGTTGATTAAAATTCAGCAAGTTAATCAATTAGTTAAGCCTTTTTTTATCGTTTTTAATAATTATAAGTTTCTAAGTTAGGCAAGGCTCAAGTGAAAAAATAAAGCCGATGCATACGCATTGGTATGTGAGGATTGATTTTTTTGCTTGCAACGCCGCATAACGACGAAACTTTAATTATTTAGCCGAAGAAGTATTTAATTTCGATTGCCGCATTTTCAGCAGAATCTGAACCATGCACGGCATTTGCATCAATGCTTTCAGCAAAATCAGCACGAATCGTACCTGCAGCTGCTTCTTTAGGGTTTGTAGCACCCATTAAATCGCGGTGTTTCAATACAGCATTTTCGCCTTCTAAAGCTTGAATCATCACAGGACCAGAAATCATGAATTTAACTAAATCGTTAAAAAATGGACGTGCTGCATGTACAGCGTAGAAACCTTCAGCTTCTGCTTTTGTTAAGTGCGTCATTTTTGCTGCAACAATTTTTAAACCTGCGTTTTCAAAACGCGTATAAATTTGACCAATCACGTTTTTTGCTACTGCATCTGGTTTGATAATGCTAAGGGTGCGCTCTACTGCCATTTGAAACTCCAAAAGATTTAAAATAAAAAATAATTAAAATAACTACTTAGAAAGGTGTGAATACTAGCATTTTTGATGCATTTGATAAACCACAAAAATAATGTAAGCGCATCAATAAAACCAAGCCTACATTTGACGCTGATTAAAAAACTCAGCTTCCATTAAAACCTGCCATTTCGCTTCATCAATTCCTACATCATAATCGGCAGCTATCCTATAAACGCTACCGGCATCTTTCTCTAATATTCAGCTTTGTTTAATTTACAAATTAACTTACAAAATTCTTAAAATAAAATTTAACTTTAACTGAAATTTAATCTGGAGTCCGATATGAAAACCATCAACAAAAACTCATTTTTTTCACTAAAATCAACGCTATTAATTGCTGCAAGCTGTTTTGCATTCAGCAGCCCAGCTTTTGCAGATGAAGAGTTTTACGGTACTGTTGAAAGCCGCCCAGCTGAAAATCCAGGTATTTGGGTGGTGAGCGGTCAGCAAGTTGAAGTAACTGACAAAACTGAAATTGATAACGACCACGGCCCTTTGGTGGTGGGATCATGTGTTGAAGTTGAGCATACAAAAGGCGTAGTTAAAGAAATTGAATCTGCTAAGCCTGCCAAATGCGGTAAAAAATAATCATCATTAGTTGAAACGTTTTAACGCATCAAATTAAAAAAGAGGCTTCTGCCTCTTTTTTAATTTGATGCTATTTGATTGATTCGCTTAAGTTTTATGAATTGTCTTTGCTTAAATCGAATATGTGTACAGATAACGATATTTCGCGTAAGAAACAACCTAAACCAATAATCAAGCTGGTCATTGCCACAATAAACAGAGTGGACACAATGCGAGATGGGTTAAGGTTAATGACAGCGCCAACAAATAAGGCGCCAATTACTAACGAAACAAACAAGGCAGACGCTGTGCACAAAGTGATTGCCCAATGCACCCAAGCTGCACGCACAGCTAATATAGATAACTCACGTGACTTTTTTACAGGCAATGTGGCATCGGTTTCTGTTAACACTCTAAAACGGTCAACCAACCGCCCTAGCCTGCCTGTTAGCACACTTAAAATAGCACCAATACCTGTGAGTAAAAATACAGGCGCCACGGCCAGCTGAATAACATGCGATACATTGGTTAAATTTTCGGCAACAATTTGCATATTTGCTACTTTTTAATTGAATAGGTTCATTTTAACTTGGCGCTTTCAAAGTTTAAAGTTAAAAAGTGTAGCGCCATAAAATCGTCAGCATGAATTACGCTAAATTGTGGCAAAATCTCAGCATGGAAATTTCGCCACATCACACACAAGAAAAATTGAATACATTAACAGCCACTTGCCCTGCTTGCGGACTGATATGCGACGATATAAAAGTTGAAGTTGGGCAAAATCATAATAAAGTATTAACTGGTCATTGTGTTAAAAGTATCGATTTTTTTGAACAGTCTTTTGCCGCTTCATCACCGCAAATCGATGGCAAAGTAACAACATTACAAGAGGCAATTGCGCACGCGGCTAAATTATTTAACGCTAGCAAAAAGCCTACGTTTGCTGGATTAAGTACTGATGTGCAAGGCTTTCGCGCCATTTATAATTTAGCGCAAAAAACTAACGCTAGCTTGAATCATATGAACAGCCAAAGCATGTTGCGCAATATGGCCGTTTTGCAAAGCACTGGCTGGCAGACTACAACGCTGACTGAAGTAAAAAATCGAGCTGATGTGATTTTGTGCATTGGCACTGATATTGTTTCGCACAATGCACGATTTTTTGAGCGTTTTGTTTGGCTAGATGGCCAAAAATCAGATGCAATGTTTACTGATGCGCATGCCCGTCATATTATTTATATTGGCGAAAGTTTAAATATCAACGCTGGCATTTCGCCAGATGGTAGGCCGCCCACTTCAATTGATTGCAGTAATGCTCATTTACCCGAAATCTTAGCTGTTTTGCGCGCGCTAATCGCTGGCAAAAAACTTAAAGTGCAAAACATAGCTGGAATTGCAATTGATGAATTAATTGCAGTAGCGGATAAATTAAAACAAGCCAAATATGCTGTACTGGCTTGGATTACTAAAGATTTAGATTTTGTACATGCTGAATTAACCATTCAAAGCATCACCGAAACGGTGGCTTTATTAAATAATCAAAATAGCCGTGCAGCGGCTTTATCACTGGGTGGTAGCGATGGCGACACCTCTGCTAATAACGCCAATACTTGGTTAAGTGGCTACAGCTTGAACAATCATCAGCATGCGTATGATTTAGTTGTTTGGGTGAATAGCTTTAGCCCTGAAAAGCTGCCAGAAAATATAGATAAACCACTGATTTTTATAGGTAATAGCAATAGAAAATTTGCACAAACTCCAAATGTTTTTATTCCCATTGCCACACCTGGCTTGGATTGTAGCGGCACTTTATTTAGAGTGGATTCGGCTGTGATTTTGCCGCTTAAACAAGTGCGTAAAAATAATCTGCCAACCTTAACTGATGTTGTGCGCCAAATTGAGGCTTTATTGTCGTGATTACGCATTTAAAAAACGGCCGAATTTATTGCCCTGTGATGGGCGCAGACGGCGTTGTGCAAGATATTTATATTCGCGATGGCAAAATAATAGCCAAGCCAAATGCAACTGAAAAAATCACCCAAACTTATGATTTAACTGGAAAAATTGTCATGGATATCGCGCGCATGATGTTGCCAGAATTTCAAGAAAGCAAAAATTACACAGAACCAGAAGCGCATATTTGCACACCCAGCTGCAGCCACAATGCAACGCCAAATACCGCAGATACAGGCTTTAGATATATAGAAATGGGTTATACCGCCGCTTTCGAACCGGCAATTTTGCCAATTAACGCGCGCCAGGCGCATCTAGAAATGGCCGACACGCCGATGATAGATAAAGGCGGTTATGCGATGTTGGGTAATGATGATTACTTTTTGCGATTATTAAGTGGCAATGCAGACCAAAAAGCGATTAATGATTATGTGGCTTGGACATTACACGCTACGCAGGCGATTGGCATTAAAGTGGTGAATCCGGGTGGAATTTCAGCGTTTAAATTTAATCAGCGTCGTTTAAATTTAGATGAAAATCACAGTTACTACCAAGTGACTCCACGCGCCATTTTAAAAAGCTTAAGCCGCGCCGTGCAACAACTTGGCATTGCTAAGCCCTTGCATGTGCATTGCAATAACTTGGGCGCAGCGGGCAATTTTCAAACTACGCTTGACACGATGGGCGCTTCTGATGGCGTGCCGATGCATTTGACGCATATTCAGTTTCATAGTTACGGCACAGAAGGCGATAAAAAATTCTCATCTGCCGCCGCGCAAATCTCTGAAGCCTTGAACAAAAACAAACATATCACCGCCGATGTTGGGCAGATTTTATTTGGTCAAACCGTTACCGCCTCAGGCGATAGCATGATGCAGCATTTAAATGCCAAACATGCTAATCCTAAAAAATCGGTGATTATGGATATTGAGTGCGATGCGGGTTGTGGCGTAGTGCCATTTAAATACAGAGACGAAAATTATGTAAATGCGCTGCAATGGGCGATTGGGCTTGAGCTGTTTTTAAGCGTTGAAGACCCTTGGCGCATTTTCTTAACGACTGACCACCCAAATGGCGCGCCATTTACCAGCTACCCGCATTTAATTCGTTTGTTGATGGATAAAAGCTTTAGAAACGAAGCCTTTGCCAAATTAAACCTAGATGCGCAGGCCATGAGTAATCTAACATCGCTAGACCGCGAATATAGCTTATACGAAATTGCCATTATGACGCGCGCTGGCGCTGCCAAATTAATTGGTTTAAATGACCGCGGCAGTTTATGCGTGGGTGCAGCGGCAGATATTACGGTTTACACAGACCAGCCTGACCGTGAAGCCATGTTTGCCAAGCCTGATTATGTGTTTAAAGATGGCGAATTAGTGGTTAAAAACGGTATTGTGGTGAAAGTAGTTTGGGGTAAAACACTGACGGCCAAGCCCGCTTTTGATATTGGTGTAGAAAAAAATCTAAAGCAATATTTTGATAAATACCATACGATTCAATTAGATAACTTTAAAATCAGTAATGACGAAATTGGCGATGATGGTCGCGGTGGTGTTACTGTTTACCCTCAAATCATATAGGAGCAAGCATGAGTAGATTATATGGCGCACAACATCGCAAATTGCAGGATGAATTTGGCACACGCAAAATGGCAGATCGTGTAGAAGAACTGGTTTGCAAAACCGAATTTGATGATGGCGCAAAAGGCTTTATCGAAAGCGTCGAAATGTTTTATTTATCGTCGATTGACCATCAAGGCCGCCCTACCGTTTCTTACAAAGGTGGTGATGCAGGATTTGTTAAGGTGCTTAATAGCAATACGTTAATATTCCCCAGCTACGATGGCAATGGCATGTTTTTTTCTATCGGCAACATCAGTACCAATCCACAAGTAGGCTTATTGTTTATCTCATTTGAAACGCCTAATCGCCTGCGTGTGCAAGGTACGGCTACCATTTCGCAAGACCCAGCCTTGCTTGCGCATTACAAAGAGGCTGAATTTGTGGTTACCGTCACCTTGTCTGAGTTATGGCAAAATTGTCCACGTTATATTCCCAAATATGAAAAAGTCAGAAGTTCAAGATACGTTCCGCGCGCGCATTGCGAAACGCCGCTAGCAGGCTGGAAGCAATTAGATTTAGTGCAAGATGTGATTTCGGAAAGCGATGCGCAAAAAGCCGCCAAAGCGGGCGTGATTGATATTGATACGTGGGTTGGAAAAATAATCTCTGCGGATGAAACCGCATAATAGTCATGCAGATTAATGGCATTACAATTGATGACACCTTTGCCGAAGCATTTAATATGCGCGGCACACGCGTCATCATTACCGCGCAAAACCATAAATGGGCCTACCATGCCGCCAATGCCATGACAGGTTTTGCCACTAGCGTAATTGGCTGTGGCGTTGAGGCAGGTATTGAACAGGAATTATCCAGCGAAGAAACACCAGATGGCAGGCCTGGTGTAAGCGTTTTAATGTTTGCTATGGGCAGCAAAGTATTGATGCAACAACTTGAAACGCGCATGGGCCAATGCATTCTTACCTGCCCTACCGCCGCCGCGTTTGCAGGCATTAAAGCAGGTACAGATGTAGACCAAATTAGCTTAGGCAAACATTTGCGCTACTTTGGTGATGGCTATCAAACATCTAAACTGATTGATGGAGCACGCTATTGGCGTATTCCTGTGATGGATGGTGAATTTTTGACGCAAGAAACCACAGGTATGGTGCGCGCCATTGGTGGTGGTAATTTTTTAATTTTAGCCACTTCTCAACCCGCCGCTTTGCATGCTGCCGAAACCGCGATTGAGGCCATGAAAAAAGTGCCCAATGTGATTATGCCCTTCCCTGGTGGGGTAGTTCGTTCAGGTTCTAAAGTCGGCAGTAAATACCCCAAAATGTTCGCCAGCACCAACGATGCATTTTGCCCAACATTAAAAGGCTTGGTAAATACAGAATTAAGCGATGATATTGAAAGCGTGATGGAAATTGTGATTGATGGCCTAACATTTGCCGATATTGCAGAATCCATGCGCGTTGGCATTCAAGCGATTTGTGACTTAGGAATTGAGAGTGGCGTCAAACGTATTTCCGCGGGCAATTATGGCGGAAAACTTGGACCACATCATTTTAAATTGTACGAAATTATGAAAAGTATTGATTAATGCACTATTTTAAACATAAACAACTGCAATCAATTTTCTATGCGTCATTCTGGCTTAGGCCAAAATTCAGGCAAATCAAATGCCTAGCTATTTTGCAAAAACCAATATTGGCTAAATTGAATGTTGACTGGATACCAGCCTGCGCTGGTATGACGAATCAGAAAAATTGCAAATAATCAAAATGAGTGCGCTTACCTTTACGCTTAAAGCAGAATTTACGCAGCAGATTGATTGCCGTCTTTTAACACCTAACAATTTAGCCAATCTATCGATTGCGGAAATCGAAAAGCTAAACCTGCTGAATATTAAAAACTCAGACAAAATCGGTGATTATTTTGAAGTATCTGGTTCAGACACCAGTCATATTGTGTTCAAAAATTCCAATAGCCAGCTGGATTATATTGGCCATAAAATGACGCGCGGACAAATTACCGTTGAAGATAATTGCGGTGATTTTTTAGGCAGCCAAATGCGTGGCGGTCGCATTATTTGCCATGGCAATGCCAGTGACCGCGTTGGCGATCAAATGCGCCGTGGCTTAATTTTGATAGATGGCAATGCTGATGAATACTGCGCTAGCCGTATGATTGCAGGCACCATTGGCGTTTACGGCAGCGTTGGCCGCTATATGGGTTTTGCCATGAAGCGTGGCACGCTTTTAGTGACAAAAACACCCAAACTACATGCCACCATTCAAGATTGCGGCACACACACTTTGCCATTTTTAGCGCTGCTTTTTAAATCATTTCAAACACTGCCGACACAATTTAACACCATTAAAAGCCTGCGCGCACATCGTTATGCCGGCGATTTAGCTTGCAACGGCAATGGCGAAATACTGATTTTCGATACAGCAATTTCTACTTAATTTAAGTTTGCATCATTAAGCTCGGTGTTAAAATAGCTTTTTTCGTATTTTCTAAGCAATATCCATGAAGTTTCTAACCGCCGCGTTGTATAAATTTGTTAGTCTGCCCAATTACGCTAATTTACAAGCGCCAATCCATGCTGTCTGCGACGCACATCATATTAAAGGCACACTCTTATTAGCGGCAGAAGGCATTAACGGCACTATTGCTGGCTTGCCTGATGACATTAAGGCTGTGCTGCATTTTTTACGTACCGACGCTATGTTTGAAGGTAAATTTGCAAACTTAGAACATAAAGAGTCTTACGCGGATGAACACCCGTTTTACCGCATGAAAGTGAAATTAAAAAAAGAAATTGTCACCATGGGTGTGCCTAGTGTTAACCCCAACAACACGGTTGGCACTTATGTAAAGCCTGAAGATTGGAATGCGCTAATTGCAGACCCTGACGTGATTGTGCTGGATACGCGTAACGATTATGAAGTGCATATTGGCACGTTTAAAGGCGCGATTAACCCAGAAACTACTACTTTTAGAGAGTTTCCAGAATACGTCGCGCAAAATTTAGACAAAACCAAACACAAAAAAGTAGCCATGTTTTGCACTGGCGGCATTCGCTGTGAAAAAGCGTCTTCTTATATGCTAGAACAAGGCTTTGAAGAGGTGTATCACCTGCAAGGCGGCATTTTAAAATACCTTGAAACCGTGCCAGAAGAAACCAGTTTATGGCAAGGTGAGTGCTTTGTATTTGACCAGCGCGTGGCGGTTAAGCATGGGCTAGAAGTAGGCGAATTTGACCAATGCTATGCCTGCCGCATGCCACTTTCACCTGAAGAACTAAAATCGCCACAATACACGGCTGGCATTAGCTGCCCACACTGTTACGATTCGCTTACTGAAGAGAAAAAGAAAAGTTTAACCGAAAGACAAAAACAAGTGATTTTGGCCAAAAAACGCGGTGAAGCGCACATTGGTGAAAAGCAAAAAAGCTAAGAGTTGATATCAATTAGGTAGTTACGTGCTTTTCTATGGCTGACCAGTGTGCAGTCGAATGTGCAGTCCAATCAAATAGCTTATCAGCAGCCATTGGCTTACTCATAAAATAGCCTTGTCCGTAATCACAGCCCATTCGTTTTAAAATATCCCACACTTTTTGATTCTCAATACCTTCTGCCACCACTTTTAGACCCAAGTTGTGGCCAAGCTCAATAGTGGATTTTACAATCGTCACATCGTCTTGATCGCGCTCAATATTCATGACAAATGAGCGATCAATTTTAAGCTCACTCACTGGCAAACGTTTTAAATAAGCCAATGAAGAATAACCCGTACCAAAATCGTCAATCGATAACTGAATACCCATTTTGGCAATGCGCTCTACCGTTTCAAGCGAGCGTTCTGGGTCATCCATAATGCTGCTTTCAGTAATTTCTAATGAAATAGAATGCGCCTGCAATTGGTGTTCATCTAAAATTTGTTTGAGTTTGTGCGGCAACTCAATATCCATTAGATCTCTGGCCGAAAGATTCACCGCTACCGCCACATCTAAACCTTGCGTTTGCCAAATGGCGGCATATCTTGCTGCTTCTGATAACATCCAGTAGCTAATTTTGCCAATATGGCCTGTTTGCTCTGCAAATGGAATAAACATATCGGGGAAAACCATGCCGCGTTCTGGGTGATTCCAGCGCACAAGTGCTTCTACAGCCAATAATTTTCCTGTGGCAAAATCAATTTTGGGCTGCACAAATAAACACAGCTGATTTTGCTCTACCGCTACTTTAATTTCACTCACTAGCGATAAGTTTTCTTCGTTAGCAACATCTAATCCGCTGTGGTAAACAGTAACACTGCCCGATGAATTTTTAGCTGCGTACATGGCAATTTCTGCGCGGCTTAATAATGCCTCAATCGCATTTGCATGCTCAGGATAATTTGCAATACCTACGCCTGCGCTTAAATCCACAAATGAATCATTTAATGCCACAGGGTTTTCAAGCGATGATTGCAATCGTTTTGCTACTGTTAAAGCCAGTTCAGCGTCTGTATTCGCTAAAATAATACCAAATTCATCACCACCCAATCGCGCCACAACATCGCTTTCGCTTTTGCAGCTTTGTTTTAAGCGCTCTGCTACACCTTTTAATAATTGATCTGCCGCAGAATGGCCCAGCACGTCGTTTACATGCTTAAAGCGATCTAAATCCATCATTAATATAGAAAATGTTTGCTGATTATTTTGGTAGTTTTCACTAAATTTAATAAGCTGATCAGTAAAAAAAGCGCGGTTGGGTAATTGCGTTAATTCATCCCAATAAGCCAATTTACTAATTTTAAGTTCACGCTCAGCTACAGCTTCGCGCATACGGTCAAAAGTGCGGCTTAAGTTGCCAATTTCATCTGTGCTAGTCGATAAAATAGGCTTGCTGTAATTACCCTTTTCTAATTGCTCTGCCGTATCTACCAATGCTATTAAAGGCTGAGTAATGCGCCTTGCCGTTAAAACGCTGCCGGCAACAAATACAAATGCACCCAAAATGGTTAATACCAGCAAGTTAAGTTGCAACGTTAAATAAGGCGCTAATGATTCGTTAATTGAGCGCTGCAATACGGCAATTAGCACTTGGTTATCATGATTCATTAATTGAACATAACGCGTACCGTAATCTAAACCTTGAACAGTCACCTCACTATCAAGCACTTTAGTTTCTGCTTTTTTGTTGGCGCTATCTGTCAGCCAATAGCCAGGAATACCGCTAGTAGTGTCTTGAGCAGATTGCTTACTCATGGTGCTAGAAGACAAATGCCATTGAGATTTTCTGCTGGGGGTTTGATTCTTTTTAGTAACAAAGCTAACTTCTAGCCGCGATACATCTTGAATGCGGCTTGCCCAGCTATCATCAATTTCAAAGCCTGTGATAATCCATGCAATGGTTAACGGCGCTTTTACAGGCACAGCCACTAGCAAATAAGGCACACCATCAAACACTGCCATATCAAATGGCTCACCGCCGCTTTGAGCGGTTTCAATCAGTTTTCGAATAGGGCCATCCATAATATTTGCTGGCAAATTGCCAGAAACCACTTGCCTTACACCTTCTGGGCTGTAAAGCATATTCACATCTGATTCAATGCGGGCGCCGCTATTTTCTAATGCAGATTGAATCGTTTCGTTATCGTTACTGGCAATTGCTTGGCGAAAGCCATAATCGGTAGCCAAAATACGCGCACTTAACGTTAAGTTTTCGCCTCGTCTAATAATAACCGTGCGCAAAACTTTTTCACCAATACCTAACTGCTCTTTAATAGAAACGCGTGCATTTTTATTAATGCTGACCCAAATGGCGATAAAACCAAGGAATTGCACGACCAAAATGAGGGTGACAAATAGAAAGACTATGCGGCTTTGTAAGCTCTTAAAAGGTAAATTCATTTAGCTACATTTATTGCGTAATTTGACGAATCAAATTTAAAAAAACAGGCGTTTATCACGCTTATTTTCTTGCAGGAATCATAAAAGGTTTAAGTGAAAGCTGCAAAGTCACCTGTTGTGATTCTTTAACAGCCAGCGATTTTTCAACAATTTCTTTTTCTTTAGCCAGGGCGTAATGCCAGGCTTTTAATGTATAACTTCCATTACTCAAATCGCGCAATACCGCTTTGCCTTGCTTATTAGTTTTTGCAAAATAAGGCGTATCCACCACATGAATAAATGCCACCATATAATCATGGATATTACATCCCAAAATCACAGTGCCCGCTTTATCGAATTTAATAGGGCTAGTAGGTACGCCAGAATAAAGTTTTAATTCAAAGGTTTTTGCGGGCGAAAACGAATAAACATGATGCCTAACGCTATCAAAATTGGGGAATGAGATATCTGTACCTGCCTGTACTACGCTTACTAGTGGGTTAAATTGTTTGCCACGTTGCTCAACAATTGCAGATGCCACTGGCATTGCTACTTTATTTTCAGGCTCTGCATACACTACCGCATTTTCAATGGGCGAACCTGTAGAGTCTAATACTTCAATCGTTAAATCTGCCGCTTGAGATTGCAAACTAAAAACACATAACAGTGCACCTAAATAAGCCAAACGAGATACAGCTAAAAAAGAGTTAAACAATTATTTTCCTTAAAATATCAGTAGATATTTTTATACGTGCTTTGTGCATAAATAGATGTAGTTAGTGTAAACATATTCATTAATCAATTTTCATTAAACAATTAGCGTTATTAGCAACTTGCAAACTAGCTTGGCGTCACAATATCGCGCTTCATTGGTGCCAAAATTTTAAGCAATTCATTTTTCTCAGTCGTATCTAAATACTTATTGAGCGTATCTCTAAACATGCTCACAAATGCATCAAATTCGGCCTCTGTAATTTTGGCGTCCTTGTGCGAATTCAGCATGGTTTCACCTTCATAAACGCAAGGCCCACCAGTTAATTTGCATAATTGCGCAACAACACTTTTTTTCAATTCCACTAACTTAATACCATCAAACGATCGCTTAGTACTTGGCGCAGTGGCAACTTTATCAATAAACTCATCTGTTATTTTCGTTAATACTGGCAAGCCGCCAATTCGCGTAAACAAGGTTTGCGGCTGGTAATTAGAAGATCGAAAATAAGTCGAATCAACAATTTGTGCGCAACCAGCCAGGCTGAATATCATCAGCAGAAAAACTAATTTAACGGTAGTTTTACCCATTCTTATCATTCCAGTTTTAATGTTAATCGCTTAAATTTTCGCTAAAAAAAATAAATCTTTAAAGTTGGTTCAGTTATTGCTTCATAATTAAACATTCATGAACGAATGCTTAGCTCATTAACCAAAATATACCTTATATAATCAATTCATTCAAAATTATTTTTTTATATTACTGCTTAAATCATGCCAAAAAATTCTTTTATAAAGTTACTCATACTATCCCTTTCAATTACAGGTTCTGCCTCACTAATGGCTGGAGAGCGTTTACTGGCAACGGGTGGCGTCATGCAGATTGAGGGTTCAGCGGGCGGCGGATTAACGCCTTGGGCGCTCATTGCAGGCTATGGCACCAGCAACGAAACTGGCGCTTCGGCATTTTATACGCATGCCAAAACCAATGGCGGCTTTGAAATGAATTTAGCAGGCGCTGCTGTCGGTTTCGACAATCGTGTCGAAATTTCATACGGCCACCAGCGTTTAGGCTTAAGCGATACAGTGCCAAATGAGCATATTCGTATGCATACACTGGGCGCAAAAGTACGTTTATTTGGCGATGCGGTTTATGATCAAGATACATGGGTGCCTCAAGTTTCGGCAGGCGTACAAGTAAAACACAATGTCGATTTTGATAAAGTGCCAAAAGCGCTGGGTGCTGAAAGTGCAACTGGCGTCGATTTTTACATTTCTGCTACCAAGCTGTATTTAGGCGCAGTGGCAGGTAGAAATCTATTACTGAATGCCACGATGCAAGCAACAAAAGCCAACCAGTTTGGCTTGCTGGGATTTGGTGGCGACAATCATGATAAATATCAATTACAACCAGCTGTATCTGCGGCGCTAATGCTGACAGACAATTTATTAGTTGGCGCCGAATATCGCGCCAGACCTAATAATTTAAGCGTGTTTAAAGAAGAGGATGCAAAAGATGTATTTATTGCATGGTTTCCTGTGAAATATTTATCGCTAACCGCTGCTTATGTGGATTTAGGCAATATTGCCGACAAAGATAATCAAAAAGCTTGGTATCTCTCAGGGCAAGTATCTTTTTAAATTGATAGGTTTTTTAAAATCTGGCCGTGTTCAATAATACAGCCAGATTTATTGATTTATTGTTTATGCAATGCGCTTTTTTGATAAACCAAACGATAAAGCACAGGCAACACCAATAGCGTTAAAAGTGTTGAAGACCATATACCGCCAATCACAACGGTTGCCAGCGGTCGCTGCACCTCAGCCCCTGTTCCTGTTGCAATTGCCATTGGAATAAAACCTAGCGATGCAACCAAGGCGGTAATTAAAATCGGCCTTAATCGGTTTAAGCTACCCTCTTCAATCGCACTATCCAAAGATTTTTCTTCTGCTATCAGCTGGCGGATAAAACTAATCATCACTAATCCATTTAGCACCGCAACGCCTGACAACGCAATAAAACCCACGCCAGCCGAAATTGATAATGGAATATCGCGCAACCAAAGCATTAAAACACCCCCCGTTAGCGCAAATGGAATGCCTGTAAACACAATTAGGCCATCTCTAAAATTATTAAACATGGCATAAAGCAGCACGAATACAATAAGCAAGGCAAGCGGCACCACAATTTTTAAACGCTCTGTGGCCGATTGTAATTGCTCAAAAGTGCCACCCCAATTTATCCAATACCCTGCAGGAATTTTTACTTCTTGCTGAATACGTTGCTGCGCCTCTGCCACAAAAGACCCAATATCACGGTCTCGCACATTTGCGGTAATCACCACATTGCGTTTACCATTTTCTCGGCTAAATTGATTTGCGCCTTGTGTAATATCAATGCTAGCAATTTCGCCTAATTGCAAATATACAGGCACTTCGTTTTGACTATTTAATTTAATTGGCAAGCGTTTAAATGCATCCATATCCGCTCTGGTTTGCTCTGGCAAGCGCACCACAATCTCAAAACGTCTATCGCCTTCAAACAAAGTGCCCGCTTCACGCCCATTCATAGAAATCGCAACTGCCTCTTGCACATCGGCGATATTCACACCCAGCCTTGCAATTTTTTGGCGGTCAATATTCACCGTCATCATCGGCAAGCCTGTGGTCTGCTCAATTTTCACATCTTCACCGCCTTGCGTTGCAGACAATACTTTGGCAATGTCATCTGCTGTTGCATTCATCAGCTGTAGGTCATCGCCAAATACTTTAACGGCAACATCACTTCGCACGCCAGAAATCAATTCGTTAAAACGCATTTGAATAGGCTGCGTAAATTCATAATTATTGCCAGGCACATGATTAACGGCCTCTTGCATTTGAACAATTAACGCATTTTTAGTCATGCTAGGGTCAGGCCATTCTGACTTTGGCTTAAGGATAATAAAGTTATCTGCAACGCTGGGTGGCATTGGGTCTGTGGCAATTTCTGCAGTGCCTAATTTGGCAAAGATACGATCAACTTGAGGAAAACCTTGAATCGTATGTTCTAGCTCTTTTTGCATATCCACCGCCTGCGTTAAGCTGGTGCCTGGAATACGCAAAGCATGCAGCGCAATATCGCCTTCATTTAAATTAGGCACAAATTCGCTACCCATACGGCTAGCCAATAAGCCACTTAAGGCCACTGAAACAATCGCAATTGTTAGCACCAAAGCGTTATTCAGCATTGCCCACCGCAACAGTGGCAAGTAGCGTTGCTTAGCCCAAATAATCATCGATTGCTCTTTTTCGTTCACTTTACCTGTAATCAATAAAGCCACCGCTGCAGGAATAAAAGTCACCGAAAACAACATTGCACCAATTAAAGCAATCACCACCGTAAACGCCATTGGGTGAAACATTTTGCCTTCAACGCCTGTAAGCGCAAACACAGGCAAATATACCGCGATGATAATTAGCTGGCCGTAAATTAAAGGCTTTCTGGCCTCTTGCGATGCGGCAAATACTTCTGCAAATCGCTCTGATTTTGTCAGCGTTCGACCTAAGTTATTTTGCGCATGTGCTAATCGCCGCATGCAGCTTTCCACAATCACCACTGCGCCATCAATGATAATGCCAAAATCTAAGGCGCCTAAACTCATTAAATTAGCGCTCACTTTGCCTGCCGCCATGCCTGTAAACGTAAACAGCATGGCCAGCGGAATAACCAACATAGTGATAATCGCCGCGCGAATGTTGCCTAAAAAGATAAACAACACAGCAACCACCAATAGCGCGCCTTCCATCAAATTGGTTTTTACCGTATCAATGGCTTTATCAATCAAGTTGGTTCTGTCGTAAACCGTTTTTGCGGTAATGCCTGCTGGCAAAGTCTGGTTAATTTGCTTCAAGCGCTTTTCTACCGCTGCCGATACAGCACGGCTATTTTCGCCTGTTAGCATAAATACTGTGCCCAGTACCACTTCTTGGCCATTTTCAGTTGCAGCACCGTTGCGCGATTCATAACCCACTATCACATCGGCTACATCTTTAATTCGCACTGGCACGCCAGCTTTGTTATCAACAACAATATTGCCAATATCATCCATATTGGCCACTTGGCCTGGCACGCGAATCAAAAACTGCTCACCCGATTTTTCAATATAGCCTGCACCAATATTGGCGTTATTCGCCTCTAACGCTGCTACTAAATCATTAAGCGATAAGCCCATAGACATCAGCTTGTCAGTATAAGGCGCTACTTGATATTGCTTAACATAGCCGCCAACGGTATTTATCTCATTCACCCCTGGCACGTTGCGCAATTGTGGCTTAATAATCCAATCTTGAATTTCACGCAAATCCATTGGCGTATAGGGTGTACCATCGGCTTTTAATGCACCTTCTTTAGATTCCACTGTCCACATGAATATTTCACCTAAGCCAGTAGAAATAGGCCCCATTTCAGGCCTTATGCCTGCGGGCAACTTTTCTTTGGCTTGCGCAATACGCTCATTCACTAGCTGCCTAGCAAAGTAAATGTCCGTTCCTTCTTCAAATACCACTGTCACTTGAGATAAACCATAACGCGAAATTGAGCGCGTCTTTTCTAACTTTGGCAAACCAGCCATTACCGTTTCAATTGGATAAGTAACGCGTTGCTCAACCTCTAAAGGTGCATAGCCGGGTGCGGTAGTATTAATTTGCACTTGAATATTGGTAATGTCTGGCACTGCATCAATCGGCAATTTTTTGTAGCTAAATACACCCAGCACGACAATACCCAATGCCACCAGCATCACCAACCAGCGTTGATTAATTGAAAATAGAATTAACTTTTCAAACATCTCGGTTCCCCTCAAATTGGCTTTTTAATTGGCAAATATTAATGATCATGGCTCGCACCTGCCTTACCAATATCGGCTTTAATCAAAAAGCTATTGCCTGCTGCATAACGCTCCCCAATTTGAATGCCACTCAACACCTCAGCATAGCGATCATCTCGCCTACCCAACACCAAAGGTCTGGCCTCAAAGAACTCACCATAACGCCCAAACACCACCGACCAATCGCGCAATGTTTGTAAGCCTTCTACAGAAACCGCCAGCGGCACTTTTACCTCATCTGAAATCAGCTCAACATTAACTGGCAAGCCTGGCAGCCAAGTGCTATCAGCATTATTAAGCACTACGCGCGCCATTGCCGTGCGCGATTGCCCACCAACAAGCGCACTCACATAAGCAATAGTGCCCGTCGTTTGTGCTTCAAAAGCAGTTGCCTTAATAGTGACTTTTTGGCCCACTTTTACGGTGTTGATATCTTTGGCATAAATCGTTATTTCTGCCCACACAGTCGATAAATCTGAAACCTCATAGATGCTATCAACCTCACTCACCACTTGGCCTTGGCTGATTTGTTTATTCGTCACAACGCCATCAATCGGCGAGCGTATTTCATAACGCGTTAGCCCTTTAGTGCTAGCGCTGGCGCCAACTGCTTTTAGTCTTTGCTGTATGCGTTGCGCATCAATTTCAGCACTTTGCAAATCGTGCTGCGCCTGCAGATAATCTTGCTGGGCAGAAATTTTTTCCTCCCAAAGCTGTTTCTCGCGCACATAAGTAGCGCGCGCCAGCTCCACACGCTTTTGTGCTGCCAGCAAATCGCTGCGCATATCTGCAATACCTTGGCTAGAAACGCTAGCTAATACTTGGCCCTTACGCACGTTATCGCCCGCATTTGCACTCACCGTTTCTACAATGCCACCCGCACGCGAAACAATTTGCACACTTTTATCTGCATTCAGCTTAATCTCACCTTGCAGATTCAACACAGACTTAATACTGGCTGGGCCAGCCGTTAGCACTTCTATACTATTAAGTAACAATTGCTTATCACTGATTTGCACTCTTGCCTCCACTTGCTCATAAGCAAACTGGTAGCTTTTATTGTTGTGCTTGGCCGTAATCTTCACGTTAAAAGAATGTGGCTCTTCCACCTCAGCACTGCCTTTTAGGTAATCATTCTCTTTTGTAAAATTAAATAGCTGCGGTTTTCTGCCCAGTCTTTCTAGTTGAATTTGGATTAACGATGCACTTGGATCTAATGCTTTGCCATCTTGATAAGCATAAATTCTGAATTCAGGCGCTACATTCTGTTCAAAAATAGTCACTTCCACGCTGTAATTGTCTTGCGTAAAAAGCTTGCCGCCGTGTGGGCCTTTTAATATTTCTTGTGGTTGCGCACTATGCTCGTGCGCGTCATGTGGCACGATTTGCTCCGCCTGCTTGGGCATATGGTCTTTTTCATGGTCATGCCCTGCCTCACCATGTTTTGGTCTGGCATCCATTTCAGATGACATTGCCTCATTTGCATGCCGATGTTCATCACCAGTGGTTTTGGCTGCTTCTGTTTTTAAAATCAAAACAGCTAAAAGAATACCAATCATAATAACCATACTAATGGCAGCAATTTTTTTATATTGTTGTAAGTTTTTCATGTATTACTCCTGTGCCTGATGGCTAGAATGTGTCACCACACCGCCTAAAATGCGTTCAATTTCCGCTATGGATTGATGCGCATCCAATAGCGCCTGAATATATTGCGATTTGGCTTGAAACAAGGTGCGTTGCGCATCTAGCACATCTAAAAAGTTAAATTTACCTGCGCTAAAACCTTTATTTGCCGCATCAAAAGCACTTTGCGCTGCAGGCAAAATTTCACTGCGCAAGGCTTCCGAAGTTTGCTTTGCCGCATCTAAACGCTCATATTGGGTGGCAAGATCAGCCTGTAACTGAGCTCTTAAAGCAACCAATTCATCTTGCGCCTTGTACTGGCGGCTAACGGCTTCCTGCAAGTTACCTTGATTGCGGTCAAAGACTGGAATCGGCACACTTAGCCCAAGCAATGCCTGATTCAGCCCGCCAAGCTCCTGATTATTAAGCACGCCTGCGCTAATGGTGATATTTGGGGTAGATTTGCTGCGCGCTATCTTTGTCATGCCGTCACGCGCACTAATTTCCAGCTTGGCAAGGTTAATCGCAGGCGCGTTTTCTAAAGATGCCGATAAATCCGCAAAATTAGTCACAGATGGAATATTTTCCACATTCCCCTGAGCGCTTTCAAATACAGGATAGGCATTGCCCCACAAAGCGCTTAAACGTTTGCGTGCGCTATTTAATTGGCTGGCAGCCTGATTTAACGCTATTTTTGCGCTAGATTCAGCAATTTTAGATTTGGTTTCTTCCACAGGTGAACTCTTACCCGCTTTAACGCGTTTAGCCGCCGCATCCAATGCCAAATTTGCTAGCTCTAGGCTTGATTTACTCAGCTTTAATCGTTCTTGCGCAGCCAGCAATTCATAAAAAGCATTCACCACATTGGCATGAATTTCTGCTTTTTTACTATCTAGCTCCGCATTCGCTTTGTTGTAAAAAGCATCTGCGGCTTCAATACGCGCTTCGCGTTTATTGCCCAACTCAATTTCTTGGTTCAGCTGCAAAAACACTTGCCGCGTATCGCTGCGCGTATCTTGTATAGAAGTAGATATAGATGGATTAGGCCTAACCGCTGCTTGTAGCCTGCCAGCGTCAATTGCCTCTCGTTCACGCTCAGCTACCGCAATGCTGGGGTTAGCTTGCAAGGCAAACTGCAATGCAGCATCAAGCGTTAACGGGCTTGTTGGCTCAGTCAATTCTGCGCCAATCGATAAATTGGTGAATAAAACCATTAATAACAATGGCTTAAAAAAATACTGATAGATGAATAGCAAAATGCTCTCCTAAATCAAAAACAAAATCAGATAAGCGCTGCCATAGCAAAAGCCAAGGCTTAATTTATCTGCGAATTGAGTTTAGATTTGAGGTGGAGCGCGCGAGGCAGGCAGCCGTCGCTTGAGAAACTCTTTGGCAACAAAGAGAAATGAAGAATTAAATTGATGTGTAGCCTGTAATACCAGGGCAAAACAAAAACTGAACACAACAGCAACAATTACATGAAGCAAAGTCATGTTATCAAAATCTTGCTTAATACCAGAAGCAACCAAAACAGTATGTGAAGCATGCGGAATACTAGATAATGTATGGTCCGCTAAAGACTGCATACTAATTGCCTCTTCATACTCATGACCAACATGAAAACCTGAGTTTTGAATCGGATGATCAGCATCTACATGGGCGTGGATAAACGGCTGCAATGCCTGCAAAATTGCAAAGCAAATAGCAACCGCCAATGTAAACCATTTAGTTTTGTTTAAAAACATTCTAGCAATTTATCAAACTTTGGCATTTAGGACAATTTATTTTCACAGAATCACCATATCTAAGAATCAGCATATAACAATTGGCAAAAATACCTTTAGGCAACAAAAAACCACCGCAAGGGTGGTTTTTTATTTTTGGTGGAGCTGGGGGGAATCGAACCCCCGTCCGCAAATCCTCCACAGACAGTTCTACATACTTAGCCTTGTTGTTTAATTTAATCTGCACCACACCAACAGACAAGCAGTGTACAGACGAGCTACCTTAAGGTTAATCCTACGCTAAGTAACCCAACGTAAAACGTATCCCGTGTGTATGACACTGCGTATGAGTTGCCTCAATCCAACCCACGGGAGAGCTGGTGCAGCGTCCAACCGGTCTTAAGCGGCTAGAGAGTAAGTTTCGTCGTTTGCGACTATACTTGTTTCAACCCACGTCGAAACCTGGTCAGCCCCAAAACAAACTCTATTATACACCTTTGAGATTGTGCGATTTATAAAGTTTCAGCTTTGTTTATTTAAGCTGAGACTTCATATATATTGTTAGCGTGCCTGCCAAATCCATATTAACCGCCCTGTACCATATCATTTTTTCATAGCCCTGAATTTAATAAATGATTGCCGTTATACCAAACTAATCGGCATACCTTAGGTCTTGATTAAATGCGCTTAACCAAATACTTGTTGATTACACTCGCTTGTTTAGTAACAAGTTGCAGCTTATTTAAAACCACTTATAACAATGCCCCTGCGCTTGTTATTTGGAGATTAGATAGTTACTTTAATTTTACGCAGGCGCAAAATTTGGTATTAAAACCCAGTTTGCAAAACTTGCACACTTGGCATCGCCAAAACCAGCTACCTCAATACCTAACGCTATTGCAAAATATGCAAAAGAACCTTGCAAGTGAACAAATAAGCGCTGATCAAGTTTGTGAAAAAATAAATAGTGCTAAGCAAAGCCTGCACACGCTACAAATTGAGTCGATTCCAATTGTGGTTGAAATGGCACCATTATTAAGTGATAAGCAACTTCAACTTTTTCAAAAAAAATTGTCAGAACGTGCCGAAGAATGGAAATCAGATTGGTGGCAAGAAACAACAGCCGAGCAGCTGGCAGTAAGATTAAACAAAGCACAAGACTTTGCAGAAGATGTATATGGTAATTTAAACGCTGATCAGATAAAAATCTTAAAGCAAAGCCTTACACAAACACCTAGTGATCCAGCAATTAGTTACAAAGAAATACTGCGCCGTAATCATGATGCTTTTCAAATTTTAAGCGAGTTACGAAATCCATCGTTAAGTGTGGATGAAAAATTACAATTAGTAAAAGCTGGTTTTGAGCGCACACAAAAAAGCCCAAACCAAACGTACCAAAATTATGCCGATACCTTGACTGCTAACACTTGCGCCACAATTGCAGCTTTACACGCAAGCACTAATCCGCAACAAAAATCACATGCCAAAAATTGGCTAGATAACTACATCGTACAATTGACAGCGTTACAAATAGAATAATTTTTTTGTATGAAATAAAGCATTAATTTGATGCTTATTTATTGTGTGAACGCATAATGCGACCTTTTTCGCGCTCCCAATCTCTGGCTTTTTCGGTGTCACGTTTATCGTGTTGTTTTTTACCTTTGGCTAAACCAATTTGCACTTTTACGCGGCCTTTTGAAAAATGCATATCAAGCGGCACTATTGTGTAACCTGCGCGGTCTACTTTTTCGATTAATTTAATAATTTCTTCATTATGTAACAATAACTTACGTGTGCGAATTGCATCTGGGCGAATGTGCGTAGAGGCGGCGCCTAACGGCGTTACATGGCAACCAATGATATATATTTCACCACGCTGGATAATGACATAGGCTTCTTTAAGGTTCACGCGGTTATCGCGAATGGCTTTTACTTCCCAACCTTCGAGTACGATTCCAGCTTCGAATTTGTCTTCAATAAAATAATCGAAAAAAGCTTTTTTGTTTTGGGCGATGCTCATGTTGCAGATATTGGCTGTTTATGACTTAAAATAGTATTTTACGCTAGTATTGATGTGGATTATAAATCTTAAAATATGAATGTCGTTCAAAAAACCGTGTTGGTGATGCATTCGGCCGAGCAAATGTATGCTTTGGTTGATGCAGTAGAAGATTATCCGCAATTTTTGCCCTGGTGTGGTGGTGTAGATTTACTTGAGCGCACCGACACCAAAACAAGCGCCACTTTGCACATTAATTATCATGGTATTAAACAGCACTTTACCACGGTAAACAATAAGACATTTCCGCACACTATGGTGATTCAATTAAAAGATGGGCCTTTTAAGCATTTGGATGGTAGCTGGCAATTTATTGCGCTGCGTGAAGATGCCTGCAAAATTGAATTTAAACTGAATTACGAATTCGCCAATGGTTTTTTAGAAAAAATCATTGCGCCTGTATTTAGTCATATTGCCAATACGTTTGTAGATGGCTTTGTGGCACGCGCAGATAAAGTTTACACCATGAAAAAAGAAAGTATTTAGAAATGGATAATGAAACAATCACTGTAGAAGTGGCTTATGCACTGCCTGACAACCAGGTGATTATTCCAATAAAAATGTCCTTGCAAGCCACTATAGAACAAGCAATTCAAGCTTCTGGTATTTTAACTAAATTTCCAGAAATCGATTTATCAGTCAATAAAATCGGCATATTTGGTAAATTATCTAGGCTAGACACCAATTTACGCCACTTAGATCGTGTGGAAATTTACCGTTCATTAATTGCAGACCCTAAAGAAGTACGCAAACAGCGCGCAGCCGATGGAAAAGTAAAATAGATTTTTGTAAGCCATATGCGCGTAGATTCTGCGCTTAGATTCTGCATTACAAAAAAAAGGCGGCACAAAAGCACCGTCTAATCAATCCTCAATGTATCAATTTTAATTGCAGTATTGCGCAACTTCTCCGCGGGCTTTATCAGCGCCCCGTTTCAAATCGTTGTCGTCCATATATTCACGCTCACCTTTGTCATTCATTTTATATACTCTGCCACCTTGAGCATAAGAGGCTAAGTTTGCTTTTGCAGCCATGCAATTTTCTGCTTTTAGCTTAGCTTGTGATTCTTTTTCTTGTTTATTCTTTTTCTCAGCCTCAGCATTAACTTGGCGCTGTTCTGCTGCGGCATCTTCTGGTGATTTTTTAGGCGCTTCCATTATTATCTCTTTTGAAGTGACTGGTTGAGCGGCTTGAGGTGCTGCAGTTTGAGTTACTGCTGATAAAGGTTCTTTACCTGTTGGAGTAGGTACTTTTTTAGTGCCTATATTTTGCAATTTAACATTAGATGGCGGCGGCGTATCTGAATAACGGGTATTGCCGTCTTTGTCTTTCCATTTATAAATTTGGGCTTGGCTTAAGCCTGGCAAGGCCACCAACAATGATACGCATACAATAAAATATATAGATTTCATTTAAATCCCTTATCCACAATCATACAGACAAAAAAACGTTACTCAGCCAATTGAGTTTACATAATTATGCCAATTTTAGCGATGAATTGATGCTTTTTTACACAATTACCAATTCAATTTAACACATTTTATGGTTCAACTTTTAATAAGTGTTGCAAATCGGTATAATCTCGTTTTGGAGATAAGGAATACTCATGCGTTTGCTGCAACAAGCTCTTACTTTTGATGATGTTTTACTCGTTCCCGCGCACTCTGTGGTTATGCCACGCGAAGTTAATCTGAGTACGCAACTTACCCGCAATATCAAGCTCAATATCCCGCTGGTTTCTGCCGCGATGGATACTGTAACCGAAGCACCTCTGGCCATTGCCTTGGCACAAGAAGGTGGTTTAGGCATTATCCATAAAAACATGACTGCCGCTGAACAAGCAGCCCACGTTTCGCGCGTAAAACGCTTTGAATCTGGTGTAGTAAATGACCCAGTAACCATTCAGCCACATATGACAGTGCGCGATGTTTTAGCCTTAACACTTAAACATAAAATTTCTGGCTTGCCAGTGGTTGACGGCAACAAAATCGTTGGCATTGTTACCAATCGTGATTTGCGCTTTGAAACCAATTTAGACCAAGCCATTAGCAATATCATGACGCCACGCACACGTTTAATTACGGTGCGTGAAGGTGCCAGCAAAGAAGAGGTGATTCATCTATTGCATCAACACCGCTTAGAGCGCGTATTGGTGATTGATGAGCAAGACACGCTTAAAGGCTTAATCACAGTAAAAGATATTCAAAAATCGCATGATCACCCATTTGCTTGCAAAGACAATAAAGGCCGCTTACGTGTAGGCGCTGCTGTTGGCGTTGGCGCAGAAACCGAAGAGCGCGTAGCTGCCCTAGCTGCCGCGGGTGTAGACGTGATTGTGGTAGATACTGCACATGGCCATTCACAAGGCGTATTAGACCGCGTGAATTGGGTGAAGAAAAATTATCCAAAAATCGAAGTCATTGGCGGCAATATTGCCACGGCTGATGCAGCCAAAGCGCTTGTAGATGCTGGTGCTGATGGCGTAAAAGTAGGTATAGGCCCAGGCTCAATTTGTACCACCCGCATTGTGGCAGGCGTTGGTGTACCGCAAATTTCTGCCATCAGTAATGTAGAAGAAGCTTTGCGTGGTACTGGCGTACCGTTTATTGCCGATGGCGGTATTCGTTTCTCTGGCGATATTTCAAAAGCCATTGCAGCAGGCGCCTATTCCGTGATGCTAGGTGGTATGTTTGCAGGTACTGAAGAAGCGCCCGGCGAAGTGGAATTATTTCAAGGTCGTTCTTACAAGTCTTATCGTGGCATGGGTTCAATTGGCGCCATGCAAAAAGGTTCTAGCGACCGCTACTTTCAAGACAATAACGGCAATGCCGACAAATTGGTGCCAGAAGGCATTGAAGGCCGCGTACCTTACAAAGGCAGTGTGTTAGCGGTAATTCACCAGTTAATGGGTGGCTTGCGTGCATCTATGGGTTATGTGGGTGCGGCGGATATTACGCAAATGCGTGAAAAAGCAGAATTTGTGCAAATCACCAGTGCGGGCATGCGCGAAAGCCATGTACATGACGTGCAGATTACCAAAGAAGCGCCGAACTATAGAATTGACTAGCAGTAAATCCATTTATTTAAATTAGGGCCAATGGTTTAATTGATAAACCATTTGCCCTTAACTTTTTAGTATCGATAAATATGTCCCACTCAAAAATCCTTATTCTTGATTTTGGCTCACAAGTTACACAATTAATCGCCCGTCGCGTGCGTGAGGCACATGTGTACTGCGAAATTCATCCCTGCGATGTATCAGAAGATTTTGTTCGCAATTTTAATGCTGACGGCATTATTCTTTCTGGCAGTCATGCCAGCGTTTATGAAGATGAAACAGATACGGCACCACAAGCGGTATTTGAATTAGGTGTGCCAGTCCTGGGCATTTGTTATGGTATGCAAACCATGGCGCAGCAACTGGGTGGCAAGGTGGAAGCTGGTGCAAAGCGTGAGTTTGGCTACGCTGAAATCCGCGCGCGCGGTCATTCTGCTTTATTTAAAGATATTCAAGATAGAACCAATGCTGAAGGCCACGGTTTAATTGATGTTTGGATGAGTCATGGCGACAAGGTAACCGAATTACCACATGATTTTAAAGTAATTGCTAGTAACGACACAACGCCAATTGCTGCGTTTGCGGATGAAGCGCGTAAATTTTATGGTGTGCAATTTCACCCAGAAGTGACGCACACCAAACTCGGTCAAGCCATGCTGGAGCGCTTTGTATTAGAAATTTGCCAAGCCAAGCCAGATTGGATTATGGGCGATTATATTCAAGAAGCGGTTGCCAAAATCAAAGCGCAAGTGGGCGATGAAGAAGTCATTTTAGGTTTATCTGGTGGCGTAGATTCAAGCGTTGCAGCTGCCTTAATCCACCGCGCTATTGGCGACCAGCTTAGCTGCGTATTTGTTGACCACGGCCTGTTGCGACTGAATGAAGGCGATATGGTGATGGATATGTTTGCAGGTCGTTTGCACGTGAATGTCATTCGCGTGGATGCCACTGCACAATTTATGGGTCATTTAAGTGGTGTTAGCGAACCTGAAGCCAAACGCAAAATTATTGGTCGCGAATTTGTTGAAGTGTTTAAAGCAGAAGCGGCTAAATTAAAAACTGGTACTGGTGGTCATAAAGGCGCGACTTATTTAGCACAAGGCACGATTTATCCAGATGTGATTGAATCGGGCGGCGCTAAGTCTAAAAAAGCTGTCACCATTAAAAGCCATCACAATGTAGGCGGCTTGCCAGAAAAATTGGGCTTGAAATTATTAGAGCCATTACGCGATTTATTTAAAGACGAAGTACGCGAATTGGGCGTAGCACTTGGTTTGCCGCACGATATGGTGTATCGCCACCCTTTCCCAGGCCCTGGCTTGGGCGTGCGTATTTTAGGTGAAGTAAAAACCGAATTTGCCGATTTATTACGCCGTGCCGATGCGATTTTTATTGAAGAGTTACGCAATTCGATTGACGAAAAAACAGGTAAATCTTGGTATGAATTAACTAGCCAAGCCTTTGCCGTATTTTTGCCTGTGAAATCGGTTGGCGTGATGGGCGATGGCCGCACTTATGATTATGTAGTCGCTTTACGCGCAGTAATCACCAGCGATTTTATGACAGCACATTGGGCAGAATTGCCATATGCACTGCTAGGTAAAGTCTCTAATAGAATCATCAATGAAGTCAGAGGCATCAACCGTGTGGTGTATGATATTTCAGGAAAACCTCCTGCAACTATCGAATGGGAATAGAAAAACTGTCAATCAAGATTGTATTCTTTTTTTGTTTTAAATTTCTATTGAGTCACTATGATATATAGGCGAGAGATTGACGGTTTAAGAGCATTAGCAGTTATACCAGTAATACTATTTCACGCAGGCATTAAAATGTTTAGTGGTGGTTTTGTTGGAGTAGATATTTTTTTTGTGATTAGTGGCTATCTAATTACGTCCATTATTATTTTAGAAATAGAGGCTGGCAGGTTTTCAATCTTAGACTTTTATGAACGTAGAGCAAGGCGTATTTTACCTGCTCTCTTCCTAGTAATGTTTAGCTGCATACCATTTGCATGGCTATGGCTTTTGCCACATGACCTGCAAGATTTCGCTCAAAGCCTAATTGGCGTGTCAACTTTTGTTTCTAACATTTTATTTTGGCTTACGAGTGGTTACTTTGAAACTGCCTCAGAATTAAAACCACTCCTGCATACATGGAGCTTAGCAGTAGAAGAACAGTTTTACTTATTTTTTCCCATTTTTATTTTATTGGTTTGGCAATTTGGTAAACGATGGGTTTCATATTCTTTAATAATAATTTTTATAGTTAGTTTACTCACTGCCCAATGGGGATCATCTATAAAACCTGATGCAACCTTTTATCTTCTACCAACACGTGGCTGGGAGTTGTTAACTGGATCACTCATAGCGTTTTATATGACAAAAAAAGATCTAGTAATTTTAAATGAAAATTTAAATCAATTTGCCAGTGTTCTAGGGTTAATCTTAATTCTATACTCTATATTTCAGTTTAATAAACAATTACCCTTCCCTAGCTTCTATGCACTTGTGCCGACTTTTGGTGCAGGCTTAATCATTCTGTGCGCAAATAAAACAACTTTCGTAGGAAAGTTATTAGGTCATCAGTTTTTTGTAGGTATTGGTCTTATTAGCTACAGTGCGAATTTATGGCATCAACCACTATTAGCGTTTGCTAAGTATAGAAGTTTGAAAGTTTTAGGTGATACTTTTCTGATTCTTTTAATCTTGGGCACTTTTATGTTGGCGTATATCACTTGGAAATATGTTGAAGCACCTTTTAGATCAAAAAAACTACTAAATAGAAATCAAATTTTTAAATTTTCCTTTTTAGGAATCATGTTTTTTTCAAGCCTAGGGCTTTATGGTCATTTGAATAAAGGTTTTGAAAATAGATTTAAATTTGTTAGCGCTTACAAAGGTGACATAGGTCATGATACCTTTCATCAATACGTATCGCACAAGTACCACCTTTGTAGTCCCATTGAAATTGCGAATGAGGCAGAAAAATGGAATGGATTTATACGCTGTATGCAATCAAAACAAACACAAGCTGCGAATATTGCTTTGATTGGCGACTCTCATGCCGAGCATTTGTTTTTAGGTCTAGCAGATGAAATGAAAAATAAAAATATTGTTTACTACACTAAAAGCTCACAACCTTTTATAAAAAACTCAAAATTTAATAACATTTTTAATTACGTATTGGCAAATAATTCAATTGACACCGTAATTTTGTCAATGTACTGGATAGGTATTTTTGATATTGATCCTAAGAATAGCGCACTTGAAGATAATTTAACCAATACCTTAAAGGCATTAACTATGTCTGGAAAGAAAGTATATCTTTTAGATGATGTTCCCAGATTTTCTTTCAAGCCAGAATATTGCAAGTATGTTGTTGAAGGATTTAATAAATCAAATTGTGATACATCAAAAAATGAAATATTAAAATATGAGAAAAAATACTTACCAATTTTAAAAAAGGTTGCTACACAGATTAAGGGTGTTAAATTTGTTGAACTAAGAGACGAACTTTGTGACAATAAAAATTGTAGTATGGTCAAAGATGGTGTTTTGATGTACAGAGATTCTAATCATCTAAATATACTTGGATCAAAGTTTGTTGCGACTCAAATAATAAGTAAATTCCCCGAATTAAACATTTAGCATTAAAACACTAGATTGATGTTGGACTTTGACCAGCTGATAATTTATTGTGCATGGTATGATAAGTGCTATTTGCTTAGGAATGTAAATGTTGAAAATAACCAAATTAATTATTGTTTTAGCATCAGCTCTTTGGCTGCTAGCCTGCGCCAAGGATAAGCACGTTTACAATCAACAACCACAAAAGATCTTTGATACAGTAAACACTGTATATCCAAATGAAAAAAATACTTTAGTATTTATTGATGCGCCGCAGGGGTTTATTGCGCCGCGCTTAGCCAATTGCGCAGTCGAGAAAGATATTAATAATGGTAAGGTTTTTGCCATTGTCAGCAGCCTTGCATTGAAAACGAGCACTGTAATTGTTGCAGGTGAAGATGAGTCGTTGACTGGAAGTACATTGGCAAAAGCGCTGGCCAATAACAAAGAAAAAATTAGCGGCTCAAAATTGATTGTGATTGGCGCAAAAGAAACTAAACAAAAGTTAACCGATTTGGCGACTTACAATAATGTTGCAATTGAGTTTATTGATACGCCGATTTAATCCATATCAAGATAAAAAGCCAAGCTTAGTCACTTTATAAGCTTGGCTTAAATTTTTATGAGCCGTGGATTTGTTAAAGAAGATGACTTAGAACATGCTGGTACCGATGTGCCGGAGCGGCCTGTCAGCCAGCATCCGAACTACGTAACATTGAATGGCTATCATCAGCTAGAAAAACTTGCAGCAGATCTTGAGCAACATAGACAAGCGTTAAGTAAAAAGAAAGACGAACAGGCCGCCATACAACAGTTAGCAATGGTGAATCGTGATTTACGCTATGTGGCTGCGCGTTTAGAAAGCGCATTAATTACTCAGCCTGATAGCAATAGCAAAAGTGTCGTATTTGGCGCTTTGGTTACGGTTGAAGATGAAGCAGGTAATGCCCATGTTTATGAAATTGTGGGTGAAGATGAGGCTGATATTAAAGCCAATAAAATCAGCTACACGTCACCACTTAGCCGCGCGCTGATTGGGCATAAATTAGATGAAACAGTGACTTGGTTGCGCCCTGCTGGCAATCAACTATTAACGATTACTGCAATAAATTTTGCAAATTAAACTTTAGGATTAAGTATTTTGAACGTTATTGAAGCTATACAAACTCGCCGCTCTATTAAGCATTACGACACCAACCATAAAATGACCCAAACAGAAATTGAGTCATTATTATCTCTTGCCATGCTGTCGCCTACTGCTTTTAATATTCAGCACTGGCGCTTTGTAGTGGTGACTGACCCCGTTTTGCGTCAGCAAATTCGCGCCGTCAGTTGGAACCAAGCGCAAGTAGAAGAAGCGTCATTATTAATTGTGCTAACTGCAGATTTGCAAGCTTGGGCCAAACAGCCAAGCCGCTACTGGGCTAATGCCCCGCAGCCTGTGCAAGATTATTTAGTGCCTGCAATTGGCCATTATTACGAAAATAATGAGCGCGCACAACGCGACGAAGCCATGCGTAGCTGCGGTATTGCCGCTCAAACCATTATGCTGGCTGCCAAAGAAATGGGTTACGACACATGCCCAATGGATGGCTTTGATTTTGATGCGGTGAGCAAACTGCTTAACCTGCCAGCAGACCACACGCCAGCCATGTTTATCACAGTGGGCAAAGCCATTAAGCCAGCAATGCCGCGCGCAGGGCAGTTAGATTTTAATGAAGTCGTCATTTACAACAAATTTTAAGCATTTATTTTTAGCCACAGAGAACACAGAGTACACCGAGAGAAAACTTAAAAACTCAAAACAGACGATTTTGATTTTCTCTTTGTAATCTATGGCCTCTGTGGCTAGTTTTGATTTTATTAAAGGCAATACATGTTAATTAGTAACAATATCACCATGCAATTTGGCGCAAAGCCACTGTTTGAAAACGTATCGGTCAAGTTTGGCGATGGTAATCGTTATGGTTTAATCGGCGCGAACGGCTGCGGAAAATCTACCTACATGAAAATATTAGCGGGTATTTTAGAGCCAACTGCTGGAAATATTTCATTGGATAATCATGAACGTATGGCGTTTTTGCGACAAGACCAATTCGCTTATGAAGATCAGCGCGTATTAGACGTAGTGATGCAAGGCCATGAACAAATGTGGGCGGCAATGCAAGAGCGCGACAGCATCTATGCCAACTTAGAAGCCACAGAAGACGACTATATGCGCGCCGCCGAACTGGAAGGCGTATTTGCGGAATTTGATGGCTACACGGCAGAAGCGCGTGCTGGTGAATTATTATTAGGCGTAGGCATCCCTATCGAGCAACACAATGGCCCAATGAGCGCCGTAGCGCCAGGTTGGAAGCTTCGCGTTTTATTGGTGCAAGCTCTGTTTGCCAACCCAGACGTATTGCTACTGGATGAGCCGACCAACAACTTGGACATTAATACCATCCGCTGGTTAGAAGATGTACTGAATAACCGCGATTGCACCATGATTATCATCTCGCATGACAGACACTTTTTAAACCAAGTATGTACGCACACTTGCGATATGGATTACGGCAAGCTAACTGTTTACACAGGCAACTATGACGACTACATGGAAGCCAGCATTGCAGCTAGAAACCAGCAAGCCAAAGACAATGCCAAAGCCAAACAGCAAGTGGCCGATTTACAAGACTTTGTGCGCCGCTTCTCTGCTAATGCATCTAAAGCTAAACAAGCGACCAGCCGTGCCAAACAAATCGATAAGATTAAAATTGAAGTATTTAAACCTTCAAGCCGCCAATATCCGTTTATTCGTTTTGAGTACGATGAGCGCGAAAAACTACACCGTAACGCAGTAGAGCTTAAAAAACTCAGTCACGGCTTTGATAAAATTTTATTCAATGACGTGGAGTTGATATTTGAAGCAGGCGAAAAAGTGGCGATTATTGGTGAAAACGGTATTGGCAAAACCACATTTTTACGCTGCCTAGCGCGCGATTTGCAACCCAAACATGGCGAAGTGAAATGGACTGACAAAGCAACTATTGGCTACTTTGCGCAAGATCACGAATACGAATTTGAACAAGGTGAAGACTTGTTTGAGTGGATGACGCTGCAAAGAGGAGCCAATGACGACGACCAAGTGGTGCGCAGCATGCTTGGTCGCTTATTATTTGGCGGAGAAGACACCAAAAAATCCGTTAAAGTACTTTCAGGTGGTGAAAAAGGCCGTATGCTGTATGGCAAGCTGATGTTAGCAAAAACCAACGTGCTATTGATGGATGAGCCCACCAACCATATGGATATGGAATCGATTGAAGCGCTGAATACCGCCTTAGATAAATACAAAGGCACACTTTTCTTTGTGAGTCATGACCGCGAATTTGTAAGCTCTATCGCCACGCGAATTTTGGAGATTAAAGCCGATGGAATTGTGGATTACACAGGTAACTATGAAGATTACCTAGCAAGCCAAGGCGTTCAATAACCATCTAATTTAAAAAGTATCCCTTAATAAAAAAGCCAGCTTACGCTGGCTTTTTTATTCATCTATTACTCTTTTGCAGAACGTTTACGCTCATGCTCCAACAAGTAGCGTTTGCGAATACGAATATTTTTAGGGGTAATTTCCACTAATTCGTCATCATCAATAAACTCAACAGCAGATTCTAATGTTAATGCAATTGGCGTAATCAAACGCACTGCTTCATCGGTACCAGATGAACGAATATTGGTTAATTGCTTACCTTTAATAGGGTTCACAATCAAATCGTTATCGCGGCTATGAATACCAATCACCATGCCTTCGTACAATTTGTCGCCAGGAACAGCGAACATTTTGCCGCGATCTTGCAATTTCCACAGCGCGTAAGCAACCGCTTCGCCGTGCTCAGCTGAAATCAACACGCCATTGCGACGACCTGGCATATCCGCTTTTACTGGTGCATATTCATCAAAAATATGCGCCATTAAACCTGTACCGCGGGTTAGCGTTAAAAACTCACCTTGGAAACCGATTAAACCACGCGCTGGGATTCTATACTCTAAACGCGTACGGCCGTTGCCGTCAGATTCCATATTGATCATATCACCACGGCGGCGACCCAATTCTTCCATCACCGCACCTTGATTTTCATCTTCCAAATCCACCGTTAAAATTTCGTATGGCTCACATTTTTCGCCATTAATTTCGCGGAAAACCACTTTTGGCTTACCTACAGCCATTTCAAAGCCTTCGCGACGCATGTTTTCCAACAGAATCGTCAAGTGCAATTCGCCACGACCAGAAACACGGAATATATCTGCATCTGCGGTTTCATCTACACGCAAAGCGACGTTTACTAAAAGCTCTTTTGTCAAGCGGTCACGGATTTGACGTGATGTTACAAATTTGCCTTCCGTACCCGCTAAAGGTGAAGTATTCACCATAAAGTCCATGGTCAAGGTTGGTTCATCAACGCCTAAATGCGGCAAACCTTTTGGATTTTCACGGTCGCAAATAGTAAAGCCAATACCAATATCATCTAAACCAGAGATGATCACAATATCGCCTGCTTCAGCTTCTTCAACTGGCACGCGCTCTAGGCCTTTAAAACCAAGCACTTGGTTAATTTTACCCGTGGCAATTTGTTTGTCTTCATTCATAATCGTCACAGGTTGACCTGTTTTGATTTTGCCATTTGTCACACGACCCACACCTAAACGACCAGTGTATGTTGAGTAATCGAGCGCTGAAATTTGCATTTGCAATGGCGCAGCAGGGTCACCGGCTGGTGGTGCCACATGGCTGATAATGGTTTCGAACAACGCGCGCATGTTGTCAGACGGAGTTTTCATATCCAACATCGCAAAGCCATTTAACGCTGATGCGTAAACCACTGGGAAGTCTAATTGCTCATCAGTAGCACCTAAATTAGCAAACAAATCAAACGTATGATTGATCACCCAATCGGTACGCGCACCTGGGCGGTCTACTTTATTGATGACCACGATTGGTTTTAAACCAAGCGCTAAGGCTTTCTTTGTTACGAAACGTGTTTGCGGCATTGGGCCTTCAACAGCGTCCACTAACAACACCACGCCATCCACCATACCTAATACGCGCTCTACTTCGCCACCAAAGTCGGCATGGCCAGGCGTATCCACAATATTAATATGCGTGCCTTCGTAAACCAATGCCGTGTTTTTAGCCAAAATGGTAATGCCACGCTCTTTTTCAAGATCGTTGCTATCCATGACGCGCTCAACCACGGCGTGGTGAGAAGCAAAGGTGCCAGCTTGCTGTAAAAGTTTATCAACCATGGTGGTTTTACCATGGTCAACGTGGGCGATAATTGCGACGTTGCGCAAATTGCGAGGAGTGCTCATTATTAACT
>LNFM01001529.1_pt1 | contig 95618 bp, 100 predicted proteins | sample 596031 | NCBI WGS metagenome assembly LNFM01 (sample SAMN04254537, study PRJNA301005) | activated carbon metagenome | isolation source: dual media filters at the Ann Arbor, Michigan drinking water treatment plant | place: USA: Ann Arbor
CTGGAAGAGGCTCCACGACGAAGGAGTGGAGAGGGAAGCGAAGCTCCAGCCCGTGGCTTTAAGCTGCAATGAGAAATCAAACCGCAGGAGAGCGAAGCGTGCGGGGTAGTGCTTCGCACACCCCGCCTCCGAGGAGTTGATTTATCGCAGCAGATTAAAGCTCAAGAGGGGCTGCGGAGACCAGCTAGAGTGCCAGTGGCACTCTAGCTTTGCGGAGCAGTGGGGACACAGACACGAAGTGCTGTGTCACCCGACATATCTATTCAACCGCATGCTTTTCTATTTTTTTATGTGGCGTCGTGGGCCATGAGCTTTAGGAGTTCGCGGAGCTCTTCGCGCTCGAGGCCTTTGATCTGGTCATGCTCATCGAAGCCGATGACCCCTTCCATGAGGCCAAGCTTCTTCTCAATGAGAGCGTGGATGTGCTCTTCGATCGTGTTGCGGGTAACCATTTTGAAGACCTGGACGCCGCGCTTCTGGCCGATGCGGTGGACGCGATCGGTGGCTTGATTTTCGCGGGCGGGATTCCACCAGCGGTCATAGTGGATCACAACAGATGCAGAGACGAGATCGACACCAACGCCGGCTGCTTGGAGTGAAGCGACAAAGACTTCACACTTCGGATCCTCGCGAAAACGATCGAGCTGCTCCTTGCGATTGCGGGTGCTTCCACGGATACCGGCAAAGCCGATCTTCTGTTCTTTGAGATAGAGCTCGATGATATCGAGCATGCCGAGATATTGGGAAAAAACAACTAGCTTTTGACCGCTGTCGCGGATCTCATTCAAGAGCTCAACAAACAGCTCCCATTTTCCGGAGGAGTGTTTGTGGAAATCCTGGATCTCTCCAGTGTAGAGGCAAGGGTGATCGCAGATCTGTTTGAGGGTGGAAAGGAGCGCAAAAACGTGAAGATAAGCGCCCGATGCTCTGGAGGGGTCGCGAAGTTGATTCTCCAGTTCTGTGCGGTGAATAGCAACTGCATCGCGATAGAGCTTCTTCTGCTCATCGGAGAGTGGGCAGTAGGCGATCTCTTCGATCTTCTCGGGAAGTTCCAAGAGAACTTCTGATTTTTTACGCCGTAAAATGAAGGGCTTGATGATGCGCGAGAGGAGAAACTTTCTCTCAGGGTCTTGTGCTTTTTCGATCGGGTGGATGAACTGCTCCTTGAAGAGAGCCTCGTTGGGCAGATAGTTGGGCACGATGAGATCAAAAAGCGCTTTCAGCTCGAGAAGGCGATTCTCAATGGGCGTACCGGTGAGACCAAGACGCATATGTGCGTTTACGGCTTTTAAGGCTCTGTGCGTTTGCGAGCGTGCATTTTTGGCGGTTTGGATCTCATCAAAGATCGCGACTTCGAAATCCATTCTCTCGAGAGGTTTCTTTTCGCTGCGCAGCGTTCCATACGAGGTGAGAAGAAGATCAAATCCATTACCTAGCTTACGTCCAAGACCGTAGTAGACGCTGACTTTTAGATTCGGAAGAAAGCGTTTCAAGAGATCTTCCCAGTGGTAGATCACAGAGGTTGGACAGACGACGAGAAATTTTTTCTTCTCATCTTTCTGCGCGTTGTGAATGGAGGCGAGAAGTCCCATCGCCTGGTGTGTTTTTCCAAGCCCCATCTCATCGCAAAGGAGCCCCGATAAACCATGGCAGTAGAGAAACCAGAGCCATTTGACACCGAGCTCTTGATAAGGCCGGAGACGACTTTGAAAGCCGGTAAGATCGATGAGCTCATGGGTTTGAAAAGAGCGAAACTCCTCCAAAACTTTGCGGCTTTGCGTTACATCTTTACTCTCCCCCTCAGGATCGCGAATATCTTCGCCAACGGAGAGTTTTAACCACTCGAGTGTCGAGAGTTTTAATCTTTCGCCACCCTTTAACCAGCGTTTTTTGGAGAGGTTTTTGAGCCAATTAAACCGCATGTGGCGGATGAAGAGAAGGCCTGCGGCAGTAAAGAGGTAGCGCTTTCCATCACTCAACCCTTTCCAGATCTCGAAAGCATGCACGACACCGATATCCGATTCATACACGAGATCGACGATCCACTTCGCATGTTTCGCGCGTGGATCGCGCCGGATTTGTAAAATGCGCAAAAAAAGTGTTCTCGGCTTGCGGAGTCGTGGATCGATGGTAAGAACGAAAGGCGTGAGAAGATCTAACTCATAGGCTACAAAATAGGGTTCACTTGCCTCATCGACAAGACGCGGACGTTGATATGCTTCGGGGAGTTTGCATGCCGCAGGAAGCTCTGTGAAGCCTTCTCCCTCAACGAACGTGAAATCTCCCAAAAAGCGGACCTGCTCTGCGGTATAAGGGTGTTTGAACTCATATTCTGGCTCGACCAAAATGGCCATCTTCTCGTCGAAGCCGATCTTTAAACCCGATTTTTCGATGGGGCTATCGCCATTAAAAAACCCGGGTATCTGCTCGAGCTCTTCTCGGTGTCTGCGGATGAAACCTGGAATCTCATGCAAAGGGACACGAAGACCCGCACGCAGCGTGGTGCCCATTCTTCCTGTGTGCTTTGCGTAAAACCCACGACCTTTGACGTAGATCCACTCGCCGAAATCGAAAATCTCCTCCGGCTCTTCGCCAAATTCAAGACGCGTATCAAAAGTGAGTCCATCCTTAGTTAGGGTGTATGCAAGATGTGATTCCAAGCTGGAGGGGTGTGTCTGGAAGCCTTCGATCGCATGGAGCCAGTGACGGTGTCGGCTGACAAAATCGCCGACTAGTGGTTTGGTCACGATCTTCTCGGTTCCCTCAAAAAAGAGATTTTCAAGCTTGTAAAAACCCTTCCCTTCGAGATAGACCCAAGCTCCGAAATAGGCAGAGGTCTCTTTGTGCAGATCTCCCACTTCAAAGACATAACAGCGTAGATGCAACGAGAGCTTCTCGTCGAAAAAGAGTGCATACTTCGCATCGATCGGTTCAGGATTAAAGGTTGTTCCCGCAAGTGTTTCTTCAATGAGTTTTGGATGCCGTTTCAGAAAAAGCGGGAGACGGTGTTGAGTGACGACTGGCTCCTGTAAAAGAGGATCCAGCTTTCCGGGGAAAAAACCCTTCTTCGGAATAAAGAGCCACTCACCAACTTCGATCCCCTCTTGCAATCCCTCTTCATGAGGCTTTTCGCCCCCCTTGAACCCGATGTGAAGTTCTCGTTTTTGGGGATCGTAGGTCATCTTCTCGATCGTCCGATAGGAGAGCTCTGAAACGGAGAGCGGAGATTTAATCGTTGCAAGCGAAGGAATGATCTTGGGCCAGTTCACCTCTGCAAGGTAGAAACCTGCCTTTAGATCTTTGAATTGGATGTGAATCCACTTTGGAAGAGGCTCCTCTTCATAGACAAATTCAATCTCATACGGCTCCTCATTATCCTGAAGAAGCATCCACCATTTGGCGAGATCAGACCAGAAGGAGAGCTCGTAGCGCAGCTTAGGCGTTGGACGCCCCTCCTTCCATAAGGCGAGCTCATGCGGAGGAAGATTGGAGAATTTGAGGGAGGTCTCTTCAGTTTCTACGGGTCGCTTGAAGAGTAGCGCCTCCAGCCGCTTTTTTCCTTTTTCATTTAGTGGAGCAACGAAAAAGAGCTTTTTCCCTGTGGATGCCTGTGCAACATACTCTCCATTCTCTTTCAGGGTGCTCACCTCATAACCATGTCGGTGGCTCGCCATGAGACAGAGCTGATTCCAGAGGCTTTCACGAAAACGCATATGGAGGGGCACCGAACGCTCACGAAAGATGAGCTCCCAAGCTGCTGCAAGATGAGGGCAGGAACGCTTCTTCTCCGCAGCTTCACAGGAGCAGAAGCAGTCCAGAAGCTTCCCCTCATCGCTGATCTGCAAAAAGGGAAAGTATGAAGCTTTTGGCTTCGTTTCAGCGATCTCAACCTGATAGGTCCCCTCGGAAAAAAGCAGGTTTTTCACCTGCTTCTTTTCGAGAAGGGCTTTCGCTTGTTTGAAGTCTGCTGCAGAAAAAGGAAGGGCTTTGGCACACATTTTTACTTACCCACAACGATGCCTTGACCCTATTAAGATTTCAACGCTCTATGCGTCTGCGTAGACAAGAGAGTCGCTTTCGGCATCCTCATCTGTACGTAGGAGCTGTTGAGGTGGCATGTAGTCGTAGCCAAGATCTTGCGCGACGCAACGGTTGGTTACGTGGCCATGGCATACGTTGAGGCCGAGCATGAGGCCTGGATCATCTTGCAATGCCTGTTTATAACCCTCTGTCGCGATCTTAAGCGCATAAGGGAGCGTAGCATTCGTTAACGCTTGGGTGGCTGTCCGTGCACAAGCACCGGGCATGTTGGTGACGCAATAGTGGATCACACCCTCTTCAACGTAGGTCGGCTCTGAGTGTGTTGTGGGTCTTGAGCTCTCTGTGCAACCGCCCTGGTCGATGGCAGCATCGACGATGACAGAACGCGGCATCATCTTCTTGAGCATCGCTCTTGTGAGGAGCTTTGGAGCGCACTTTCCGGGTACTAGAACCGCACCCACAACGAGATCCGCTTTGGTGACGGCTTCTTCAATTGCAACGGGTGTGGAGTAGAGCGTTTTAAGAGAGGGACCGTACATAGCATCCAGTTCGCGCAGGCGGGTTAAGTTAAGGTCGACAATCGTCACATCTGCACCAAGGCCAAGAGCCATACGCGCAGCTTGTGTGCCAAGAGCACCGCCTCCAAGCACAACAACTTTTGCAGGTGGAACCCCTGGAACACCCCCTAAAAGAACGCCTCTTCCGCCGCCATTTAATTGGAGCGCGGTAGCTCCTACCTGGATCGCAATTCTTCCTGCGATCTCGCTCATGGGAAATAGAAGTGGAAGCCGATCATTCCTGTCTGTGATTGTTTCGTAGGCGATTCCCACCACTTTTCTTTCGAGAAGATGCTTTGTTTGTTCTGGATCGGGAGCAAGGTGAAGGTAGCAGAATAGGATTTGTCCCTCTTTGAGTAGAGGATATTCGCTCTCTTGTGGCTCTTTTACTTTGATGATCATCTCAGCTTCATAGAGGGTCTTTGCATCTTTTACAATTTTGGCTCCTGCAGCTGTGTATAGCTCGTCGGAAAATCCAATCGCACTACCTGCTCCTGTCTGAACGTGTATCTCATGCCCCGCTCGTTTCAGCAACTTTACCATTTCTGGCGTTGCTCCCACGCGGTACTCGTGATTCTTAATCTCTTTTGGAATGCCGACAATCATCTTTAGGCTCCTTAGATTTGGATTTTTCCTTTAAAAACTTCTCTGGCTGGGCCTACAAGCTCCATGCCATTTTCTTTCTGAAAGACTTCCAACCTCTCATTCGAAGAGGTAAGTATATTAACGGGACTTGCAATCGAAAACTTTTTCATCGCCATAAATGCGGCTGCAACAGCTCCTGTTCCACAGGCAAGTGTCTCTTTCTCAACACCACGTTCATACGTCCGCACGCGCAGTTCATTCCGAATAAGCTGTGCGAAGGTCACGTTCGCGCCCTGAGGCGAAAAGCGTACATCGAAACGGATTTCTTTTCCTCTTTTTTCAACATCAAGGGTATGGAGATTGTCGACAAATGAGACGACGTGGCGCACGCCGCTATTCACAAGTTCCAGTTCAGGAACGTAGGTAGGCATGGGAAGCAGCACTGCTACCTTGTCACCAGAAAAATAACAGGAGTAGAGAGCCGCCGCCGTTTCGATCTCTGCTTTTGCAGTGGCACACCCAAGTTGATGGGCAAAATGGAACAGACAGCGGATTCCGTTACCACACATCTCGGCTTCCGAACCATCTGCATTGAAAATGCGCATGCGCGCATCCGCAACAGAAGATGACTGGAGAAGAATTAAACCGTCGGCCCCGATGCCATACTGACGATGGCAAAGATTTTGAATTTGCGAAGCAGCGCAGGGAAAAAAAGCGTCCCGATCATCAATGAGAATAAAATCGTTTCCCGCTCCCTGATACTTCGAAAAGGAGAGGAGCATGCCGCTCAACCGATCTCTTTATAGGAGGTCACGACCTTGTCGAGAAGACCAAAGTCTTGTGCCTCTTTCGCACTCATCCACGTATCGCGATCGATCGCTTTTTCAATGACCTTAGCATCCTTGCCGGTGGCCTTCACGTAAACATCGACAATCGCGCTCCGCGTTTTGATCAGCTCTTTTGCTTGAATGTCGAGATCTGTTGCTTGGCCTCTTACAACCGCATGGATTGAGGGTTGGTGAATCATGATCCGTGCGTGTGGCGTTGCAAAGCGTCTGCCTGGTGCAGCGCACAAACTCAAGATCGATCCCATCGAAGCCGCAAGACCTGTGACAAGGGTTGTCACGGGCGAGGTGATCATCTTTACTTGATCCCACACAGCGAAGCCTGAATCGATCGACCCCCCTGGGGAATTGATTACGAACAGGATCGGCTTACCTGGATTGATCAGCTCCAAATACCAGAGCCGACGAATCGCATGGTTTGCGCTCTTATCATCGACAGCATCGCAGAAAAAAATCCGACGCGTTTTTAAAAGAGCCTCATCGATCTTGTCATCGAGAGAAGAGTATCTCTTCCCATTGGATGTTTCTGGTTCTTCTTCGTCGAGTTGCGGCATCATAAGGCCTCCTATCTCTAGTGTTACTTCCCCCGATTATTCTGTGCGAGCTGCTTTTAATCAACGAGAAGTTGGTCCTGAATTAGTGCTTTTGCAGAGATTCAGCTGACGATTTTGGCGAGATGCCCGTTTTGGAGAACGAGGTGACTTGAAGAAAGTCAGCGAGTTCGAAAAATGGGTATATCGCCAAATATCGGCCTGAAAATCTGCAAAATGACTAATTCAGGCCAACTCGAGTTCGGGATAGAGAGGGAAACGAGAGAGAAGTTTTTCTACCCCCTTGCGGATATTTCCAAGAACCTCTGGGTCGGTAACAGACTTAGCGCGACTGGTCCCTTCTTTTTCCGCAGGTGCAGGCTTTGTCGCCTTGAGCAGGTTGAAGATCATCTCACCGACCTCCTGCATCTCCTTCTCTTTCATCCCGAGCGTCGTAAGCGCAGGCGTTCCCACACGTATTCCAGAGGTATACCAAGGCCCCTGCGTGTCGAAAGGAATCGCATTGCGATTGACCGTAAAGTGCGCTTGCCGAAGAGAAAGTTCTGCTTGGCGGCCCGTCAAATTGAAGCTTGAAAACACATCAAAAACGAGAAGATGGTTATCCGTTCCGCCTGTTGTGACCTTGACTCCTTTTGAGATTAGATGCCCTGCGAGTGCCTGCGCATTTTTTACAATCTGATGGGCGTAGGTTTGAAAAGAGGGATGATTTGCCTCTTTGAAGGCGATCGCTTTTGCGGCGACAACATGGGGAAGCGGTCCTCCCAAAGTAATGGGACAACCCTTATCAACCACCTCTCGATACTCCTCTTTGCAGAGGACGAGTCCGCCGCGCGGACCGCGCAAGGTCTTGTGCGTGGTCGATGTGACAACATGCGCATGAGGAATTGGATCATAGGGTCCTTTCATCACTTTGCCCGCAACAAGCCCTGCGAAATGGGCCATATCCACCATGAATGTGGCGCCCACAGAGTCAGCAATCTCGCGCATCTTTGCGAAATCAATCAGCCGCGAATAAGCAGAATAGCCCGCAACAAGAATCGCAGGTTTCTCCTCTTTCACCTGTTTCTGAAGCTGCGCATAATCGATAAGCTGTGTCTTCGGATCCACATCGTAAGAGACCGCGCGCATCATTTTTGAAGAGATATTGTGGCGATAACCATGTGTCAGGTGACCTCCCGAATTGAGCGAGAGCCCCATCACCTTCTGATTCACGAGAAGTTCGCGCACACGTTCATATTCTTCTGGAGAGAGCTCATCAACGCTCTTTTTTCCGAGACGCGCTACCTCTTTGTTTTGCACACGCTGTACCAAGATTGCCCAGTAAGCGACGAGATTGGCATCTGCGCCCGAATGAGGCTGCACATAGGCATGATCACAGCCAAAGAGCTTTTTGGCTTCGTTTACAGCAGCTTCTTCAATGGCATCGACATTATCACAGCCTGCGTAAAATCGGTGGTGAGGATATCCCTCAGCATACTTATCTGTGAGAAGATTCCCCATAGCGAGCTGAACGGCATAGGAGCAGTAGTTCTCCGACGCGATTAACTTAAGATAAATGCGCTGGTCTTTGAGCTCTTGAATGATCTTATCTGCGATGAGAGGAAACTCTCCATTAATCTGATCCAGAGAGGCCATGTAGGCGATTGCCGCGGAACTTCTTCTCTCCTGCGGAACCTTACGAAAGTATTTTTCCAGAAAAGACATATCCCTCACCTTTTGATTTTGAAAGCGATTGTGGCAAAAGCGCTTCTTTAAGAAAAGTGATGGTTTTTAAGAAGTGCTGAACAATGAGTGATGAATGATGAACGCAAGAAATAAAGAAAAAATGCGACTTTTTAGTTCCGCATTCATCACTCATCGTTCATCGCTTGCTCTAGGCAGCGAAGCGTGGCGTGTATTCGAAGTTTTTGCAGCTCTTCAGTTGGTGATTTTCGCCTACTTCATAGGCCTGATCGTTGATCAGCACCTTAAACTCACAATGTTGGGCGGGACAATCGGTCTCCCAAACCCAGGTATCGGGGCCTACGTTCTTCATGAGCTTTCCCTTTTCCCAGCTCAGGCCAGCACCATGGCCACGGATATATAGGGCATTTTTGAACCCCACATCAAATTTGACTGTGATCTTTGTTGTGTGCTGAGCCTGTTCGACCCGCTTCTTCCACATTTTCATAAATCTCCCCCATTCACTCCCCTCTACTTGCCATCTTTTCACCCTCAGTGTCAAATAAAAATTTACCCCTTGAGGATTATTACCGGCTGTCGATAATGTTATCTCACGAATTTTAAGCACTTAGCGTGAGAGCCCAATGCAACAACATCTACGTCCGATTTTAGACATTCAAGAACTCGACATGAAAATGCTCCGGTTGATGCGCGTAAAAAAAGAGCGCCTCAAAGAGCTTTCTCAGATCGAGACATTGCGCAAAGAGCTCCATCAGCAGCTCGCCGACAAGGAACAGGAGATCGCAGAGCTCGGTAAAACGATCCAATCGTTCGAGCAGAAGATCCAAGATGTCACAACCAAAATCAAGAAACTCGAAACGCAACAGAACAGCGTCAAAAAAGTCGACGAGTTCAATGCGCTTACACAAGAGATGACACAAGCTGAACGTGAAAAGATCGCGCTCGAGCAGAAAGTCTCCGACCTCGTGGACAAGAAGAACTCTGAAGATGAGATCTTCGAAAAGATCAAAGAGAGTCTCAAATCTTCAGAAATCAGCAGCGACAACCTCGCCAAAGAGATCGAATCGAGCATTAAACTGATCAATGACGAAGGTTCGCAATTAAAAAGCGAGCGCGATGCTCTGGCGAAAAAAGCAGATCCAGAAACACTCCAAATCTACGAAAGACTCCTCCGCAACAAAAAAGACCGTGTGATCGTCCCCATCGAGAACCGCACCTGCAGCGGATGCCACATCGTTCTTACCGCCCAGCATGAAAACCTCGTGCGTAAGGGAGAAAATCTGGTCTTCTGCGAACACTGCTCTCGCATCCACTTCTGGCAAGAGAGTGAAGCCGTTGAAGGCACCGCCGTCGCGACCAAGCGCCGCCGCCGCCGCATGGCTAGCACCTAATATTTTTTGGGAAGGCAAGCAATCGCCTCGAGAGATCGAGGAGGAAAGTCTGGACTTCGCAGGAGAAGATACCAGTGAAAGACTGGGGGCCGCAAGGCTACGGAAAGTATAACAGAAAACACACCGCCGCTTTTCGCGGACAGGCTGAAAATGCTGGCTTCAGGAGCCGGCCACACCTGCAGAGATGCAGGGTGCTGTAAACCCTATCTGAAGCAAGACGAATATGAGCCAACCGTTCTCCGCGGGGCTCTAACATAATGTCGCTCGAGGAGCCTGGCGACAGGCTCCCTAGAAGAATGATTGCTCGCTGCGCAAGCAGCCGACAAAATCCGGCTTATCGCCTTCCCGCTTTTTTCAACTGCAATCGATGAGTAATGAGCGCTGATTGGATAATGAGGAAATTGTGTCTCAAAAAATCAGAAAGCATGCTCTTCTCGGCAAAGAAGATTCAATCCCGTACAAACTGCAAGGTGATGCCGTTGTCTTCCATGAAGTTACTCTTCTAGATCTAGATTATTTTCAGACTCTGAATGCAATGCTGAGTGAGTGGGAAGCAGACGACGATGAACAAGCATACAAAAACTTGGTCGGAGTATTACCTATGTAACTTGGTTGGATCAAAGTAAGGAGACAGCGACAAGTCGCTGCCCATGAAAGCGGTGACGAGTCACGCGCACTCCAAAAAAGATCCTCTATCACTTCTTCTGCGCTCTTGGATGAGCCTTATCGTACACCTCGCGCTTGAGGCGCGTGGAAACTTGGGTGTAGATCGTGGTGGTTGCAAGAGAGCTGTGCCCGAGGAGCGTTTGGATCGTCTTTAGGTCCATGCCTTTTTCGAGCCAGTGGGTGGCGATGGTGTGCCGGATGGTGTGGGGGGTGATTTTGCCTGAGAGACCGCTTGCCTTGAGATACTCCTCGAATTTGCGGTCGATCGAGCGGGTGGTGATCCGCTTGCCCCATTTGTTGAGGAAGATGGCAGCGCTATCCTCCTCGATAGAATCTCGTTCGGGGTCGGCTAGATACTTTTGAATCCATGCAGCTGCGGTTTGGGTGATGGGAACGACGCGCTGCTTCTTGCCCTTTCCCATGACGCGGACCTGTAGATGGGCAGCGTTAAAGTCGGCACGATTGAGCGACGCGAGTTCGCTGATGCGGAGGCCTGAGCTGTAGAAAAGCTCCATGATGCACCGGTCGCGCAAGCCGAGGTGGCATGTCGTATCGGGAAGTGCGAAGAGCCTTTCGACCTGCTCATAGGAGAGCGAGGCTGGCAGGGTCTTTTCAAGCTTGGGGCTATCGATCTCCTCCATAGGGTCCGAGTCGATCAGCTTCTCCCGGCAGAGGTAGTGGAAGAAGGATCGAAGGGAGGAGAGGCGCCTTAGGATGGTTCGTTTTTTGGCCTGTTTTTCTGTTAGAGCGGCCAAAAAACTGCGAACTTCACGCTTATCGATCGATTTCAGGGGTTTTTCTTTGAGATGCTCATTAAAAATTTCTAGATCCATCCCGTAGTTGCGCAGGGTATGGGGTGAGGCGTTCTTCACCACCCTCAAATACTCCAAAAAATGTGAAATAGCTGTCTTGACGTCGGGCATCATTATGGTACTATTGTGTCCTTATGATTACTTTAAAAGAAATTTCAAAAAAGATCGGCGGTCGCACGCTTTTCGAAAACGTCACCGCCACCTTTAGCTCGGGCAACCGCTACGGTTTAACCGGACCTAACGGTTCGGGCAAATCCACACTTCTCAAAGTCATCATGAAGATGGAGGAGCCCACTTCGGGGACTGTGACTCTTCCACACCGTGTGGGATTCCTCAAGCAGAACATTGAAGCATTCCGAGAAGAGAAGGTGCTGGATGTTGTCATCATGGGCAACCAGCGCTTGTGGGATGCATTAAAAGAGCGCGACCAGCTTTATCTCGAAGAGATGACGGATGAGATCGGTATCCGTTTGGGCGAATTAGAAGAGGTCATTGCAGAAGAGAATGGCTATGAAGCTGAAGCCGAGGCAGAGGCTCTTCTCACGGGTATGGGTATTCCTCCTAAGGTGCAACAAGAGAAGATGGAGACCCTCCCCACCGACATGCAGTTCCGCGTGCTTCTCGTACAGGCGCTCTTCGGGAATCCCGATGCTCTACTTCTCGACGAACCCACCAACCACCTCGACATGGAATCGATCGGTTGGCTAGAAGAGTTCCTCCACAAATATACTGGCACGCTGGTTGTCATCAGCCACGACCGCCACTTCCTCAACGCGATCACAACGCATATCGCCGACATCGATTACGAAACGCTGATCATCTATCCCGGTAATTACGACGATATGTTCGCAGCAAAGACCTCCGTGCGAGAACGCGCTGAATCTGAGAACAAGACAAAAGAGAAAAAGATCGCGCAGCTTAAAGAGTTTGTCGCGCGTTTTGGCGCCGGAACACGTGCAAGCCAGGTGCAGTCCCGTGTGCGCGAAATCGAGCGTCTCGAGCCGATGGAGCTCAAAAAATCAAACATCCAACGACCTTACATCCGCTTCTACCCTCCAGAAAAACCCTCCGGCCAGGTTGTTTTTAAAGCAGAGGGCATCTCCAAAGCCTACGATGGGAACAAGGTCATTACCGGTTTTTCCTATGAGGCATTGAAGGGCGACAAGATCGGGGTGATCGGAAATAACGGCCGCGGGAAAACGACACTGCTCAAAATGCTTGCGCAGGTTGTTCCGCAAGACCAGGGAGATCTAGAGGTAGGCCATCAGGTACAGATCGGGTATTTTCCGCAAAACCACGCAGAAATTATCGATAAAAAGACCAACATGACCGCCTTTGAGTGGCTCAAAAAACGCAAAGAAGGGGTCTACGATCAGGACATCCGCAGCGTGCTCGGTAAAATGCTCTTCGGTGGCGATGACGCCTTTAAACCCGTCTCCCATCTCTCCGGAGGAGAAACAGCAAGGCTTATTATTGCCGGCATGATGCTCTGCAACTACAACGTTCTCATCATGGATGAGCCCAACAACCACTTAGACCTCGAAGCTGTCTCTGCACTCGCCTGGGCTCTTCAGGATTACAAAGGCACCGTTATCGTCGCAAGCCATGACAGAGATCTGATCAACCGCTCTGCTTCAAAGATTATCGCCTTCGAAGAGAAGGGCATCCGCTCCTTTACCGGCACGCTCGACGAGTATCTTAGCGTTCACTCCAAGAAATAGAAGAGGAAGACGAATCCGGTTGCAAAGATCGGGGATTTTGCGTATTCCGAAAGGATATGGCAATCGAACGGATTGGTGGAATTCCACCTGCACAGCCTCCTGGCTACTCGCCAGAAGAGATCGTCGCTGCAAAAAAGCTGCGCGCGCCGCTTGGGCAGCTCATTCAGGCGCTGCAAAATCTCACACCAGATAAGGCGCGAGATGATGCTTATCTTTCAGGCGTGCGAGATCAGCTCCTCTCCCTTCAAGAAGCCGCAAAAAAAGCGACGGAGCTGTAAAATATGTTACGCGAAAATGTACGCGATGCGGGACAGATCATTCAGAATATCATGACACAACCAATCAGCGTCCCGGAGTTGTCAGATGAGATGACGCTTCTTTCTGCGGCAAAAAACTACCAAGAGGGTGAAGGGGCAAACTCTGCGCTGAGCAAAGTGATGCTCTCCCTGCTTCAATATCCCGAGCCCACACAAATCCTTATTCAAGAGCTCGAGATTCTCCACAAAGAGCTGGCAGTTTAAGGCTTTGTGCCTGTAGGAACTTTGCAGACCAGTTTGTGCGTCGGCCAGTGCGCCTTCTGGCAAGCGGTTGAGCAGTACATGGCTGCTTTGCAACGCGAACATCTCAGCAAAAGAATCGCCTCTTCCAACTCCGCATTCAGTTCAGAGGCGGTTTTAGTGCATCCAGAACAAACTCCTGATGCTCCTCTGTTCAACATCGAGATGGTTTTTTTAGGGTCCAATATTCTTATTGTGGTCCGATCGGCAGCTTCTTTTAGGTCTACACCTTCACCCCCTCTTTTTGCTTTTTTAAGATTCTTTTCAAACGTGCGTTGAGATGATTTGTCAAAAACTTTTTTCCCCACCTCTCCGCCTTTGATAAATTCTTGGATTTTTTCGGGGGTTGGAGATATCCCTAAACTAGGGAGAAGTGCCTTCGCGCTCTCCTCATTGAAAACCTGTGCAGCGTATCTCTTTAGATACTCGGCATGAATGGAAGCCAGGTTTAGCCCCGGTTGATTTATAATATCTGCATAGTTAGGCACGCTGTTCGAAGTCTTTGCTGCCATAATTTACCTCCGTTTTACTTTCTAACGCGGGAAGGGAAAGGTCTTAAAGTCTTCGGCAACGAGCGTGTTGGGGAAAACGGCGCGCGCCTCCTTTTCAAACTCTTCGAGATCCTGGTAACGCGCCGAAAAGTGTGTGAGAATCAGGAGTTCCGCTCCGGCTTTTTTGGCGATCTCTGCTGCTTGTTTGGCGGTTAAATGATGATGGTCTAGGGCGAGCTGTCGATGTCTTTCAAGGTAGGTGCTTTCGCAGAGAAGGAGTTTAGCATCCTTTGCGAGATCAACGGCAGCTTGCGTGTAGGTGGTATCGATCACTACGGCAAGGACATCTCCTTTTTTGAGTGTGCTCACCTGGTCCAATGTCACGATACGCCCATCGATCTTGACCTGTCCGGCTTTTTCAAGGTCACGCACGAGCGGTCCCTTGACGCCATGGGCATCCAGCTGCTGCTTATCAAATTTGCGCCAATCTTTTTCCTGGACTCTCCACCCAACATTCTCGATCCCGTGCTCCAGAAATTTGGCTTCGATGCGGAAATGGTCATCTTCATGGACGAGCCCCTCTTCTTTAACGGGGTGTTCGATGACGGTGATGTTCTCGTGGTAGATACAGCCAAAACGCAGGCGATCGAAATAGACCTTGCCGCTGGCGGGATAGTAGCAGTGGATGGGATGGGTAACTTTATCAAGGTTGAGGCGCATGAGCATCGAGCCGAGGCCGAGGCAATGATCTCCATGGAAATGGCTGATGAACATACGTGTCACACACGTGGGGGCCACATTTGCGAAGATGAATTGTCTCTGTGTTCCCTCTCCGGGGTCGAAGAGGAGCCCCTCTCCATTCCAACGAAAGAGGTAAGCACCATGGTTTCTTGTGCGTGTTGGCTGCTGGCTCGAACAACCTAAGATGATCAGATCGCGTACACTCATGCAGCTCTCCTTTTGAAGAGGGGGAGTCGTCCGAGGGCCATGCCAACAAGACCTCCAATAATGTGTGCGGTGTTTGCGATATTGGCAGAGAGTTCCGACTTCACAAAAATTTGCATGGCAAAAGAGAAGAGCTCAAGTGCAAACATGGCGATCACAAAGATCAGGATAAAAAATGCAGTGGTGCGTTGCAAAGGATAGCCTTCCCAAGGTGCTACTTTTTGTCGCATCCAGATAAATCCAGCCATGCCGACAACGGCACCGGAAAAACCTAAAAAGAAGGGTCCTCCCATGAGATATTGAAACACATTGGAAATCACAGCGATGACACTGATGAGGAGAGCCATCCGCATCACCCCGATCCGCTCTTCGATTTGTCTTCCCAAAATCCAGAGCCACGCCATGTTGAAGAGGATATGCAAAAAACCGCCATGCATGAAGATAGGGCTAATCAATCTCCAGATTTCGCCTTGGCGGATCTTTTCGAAAAGAGGTGGTGGGGGCTCATCGTCTCCCTTTTTCATTTTTACGAAGAGGTCGTATAATCCCTTCCATGAAGGAATCTTCTCTGCTTGTTCGATGCTTTCTCGTTCTGCAGAAGGTAGATCCTTTAAGCTCTTAGCATCTTTGAGATCTTCAGAGGGAATTGTCGCGAGTACACTCGCAAGAACTTGGTAGGCGTGAGGATAATCAAAAAGCGTTACCCGCTCGAGGGGAGTAAACTCCAGCTCGCTCGCCAAATGACCCCGAAACTCTTGCATTTTGACTCTCTGTGTTCCATTCCAAAAGAAGAGAAAAACGCAGAAAATAAGAAGGATATTGGTAAGTGTAAGAGTAAATTTCCCGGGCGGTCGCATTGCCACCTTCACCCTAAACCTCTTCCGTTCAGGGGGAATATCTTTTGCTACATCAGGGGCAGGTGGATGGGAAACGATTGCGGGCTCTTCCTGAAGATAAAACTCCTGAGGAGCCTCTTTAAATCTATCAAACCAGGCCTTTGCCTTAGTAAAATCATCCTCATTCTCGATCCAGATGCGCACCGCATGCTTTTTCGTCTCTTTATCGACAAAAGCTTCATAGCTACAGCGGATCCCCTCTTTTTTTGAAAGAAAGGTACAAAAGACATAAGCCTCTTTCTCTTCAGAGAGGGAGCCAATTAAACGCATGGCGATGCCCCCTCCAAGCTGGTAATCTTCTTCAGAATGTCTGAAGTGGAAAGTCCGGGAACAAGAGAGACGATGTGTACGCGTCCGCCATGCTTCTTCACAGTTTCTGCCTCAATGCAATTCTCTCCATATTCGGCTCCATTGACGTGCACCTGAGGTTTAATTTTCGAGAGAAGAGCTCGCGGATCAGTCTCTTCAAACCAGGTGACATGGTCTACAAATTCGAGTGCAGCGACCATTCTGAGACGGTACTCGAGTGTGATGATCGGACGATTCGGACTTTTGTACTGTTTGATCGAAGCATCGCTATTGAGAGCAACAATGAGAAGATCTGCCTGTCGTGAAGCCTGATAGAGAATTTCGAGATGTCCTGCATGCAGCAGGTCAAACGAGCCATTCAACGTCGCAATCGTCCTACCAGCTTTTTTCAGCTCAACACACCGACTTTCCAGTGTATCGGGATGGATCAGCTTCTGCTTGTAATACTCTTCAAAACTCCTAGGAAGGGAACGCGACACGGAAGACCTCATCGTAGTGCTCTACAAAATGAACCTTTAACCCTTTTTTGAGATATTTGGGTAGTTCATCGTAATCGCGCTGGTTATCTTTTGGGAAGACGAGCACCTTCACCTTGGAACGCCGAGCTGCAATCAGCTTCTCTTTTAATCCCCCGATCCCCAAAACCTTTCCTGTAAGAGTAACTTCGCCTGTCATCCCCAAATTCTCGAGGACCGGCTGGTTTTTTAGAAGGGAGACGAGGGAGGTCACCATCGTGATTCCCGCCGATGGACCATCTTTCGGCGTGGCTCCTTCAGGAATATGCACATGTACCTGGCTCTTCTCGAAGAAAGGAATGCCTGGCGCATACTTCTCTTTCTTGCTGTGCAAATAGGACCAGGCAATTTGAGAGGACTCTTTCATCACATCGCCCGCCTGACCCGTAAGTTTCATCTCTGTCTTCTCGGCAGGAATTTTGACCGTTTCAACGTAAAGCGTAGCGCCGCCATGGGATGTCCAAGCGAGACCCATACAGACACCTGCAGGAGTCTGCTCATAAAAACGATCGGAGGTGAAGATCGGCTTTCCGAGATAGTCTTTTAGATTGCTCTCAGAGATCGCAAATCTCTTCTCTGCGGTTTCAACCTCAGGCTTACTTTTCTTTTGAAGCCCTTTGACAATTTTGACAGCGACTTTGCGTAAGATCTTTTTGAGATTATTCTCTAAATTGCGCACTCCCGCTTCACGGGCATAGCCATTGATGATCTCTTTGATCGCCCCTAGAGAAAACTCTACGTCGGCTGTTTTGAGACCCATTGCTTTTCGATTGCGGGGCAGAAGATACTTTTTAGCGATTTCGACCTTTTCTTCCAGGATATATCCCGAGAGCCTAAGCACGTCCATCCTATCGCGGAGCGGTTCTGGAATAGTATCAAGAACGTTTGCTGTGACAATGAAAAGAACGTTCGAAAGATCACAGCGCACATCGAGATAGTGATCCAAAAAGTCTTTGTTCTGCTCGGGATCCAACACCTCTAGAAGTGCAGACGCTGGATCGCCATGGAAGCTCGATCCCATCTTGTCCACCTCATCGAGCATGATGATCGGATTCATCACCTGAGTAAATTTAAGAGCCTGGATGAGCTTTCCCGGCATTGCGCCGATATAAGTGCGACGATGCCCCTTGATCTCTGCCTCATCGCGCATGCCTCCTACCGAGAAGCGGTAGAACTGGCGATTCAATGCGCGCGCAATGCTCTTGCCGATGCTCGTTTTACCAACACCTGGAGGGCCAACGAGACAGATGATGCTCCCTTTGACACCACCGCTCAATTTGCCCACGCTGATGAATTCTAAAATGCGCTCTTTGATGTCGCTAAGGCCATAGTGGTCCTCTTCTAACACCTTCTTTGCGAGTTTCAGATCGTGACACTCTTGGCTATACATCCCCCAAGGAACGATTGTGAGCCAATCGAGATAGTTGCGGCAAACCGCATACTCGGCCGACTGCACTTCAAGCACATTGAGCTTCTCGAGCTCATCGTTGATCACGGTCATCACATCGGTGGGAACCTGCCGCTTTTTGAGGCGCGCCTGGAATTTTTCAACATCGACCGTTTTGTCATCCTTTTCGAGACCCAACTCTTTTTTAATTGTCTTGAGCTGTTCGCGCAGGAAGAATTCGCGTTGGGTTTTCGAGATTGTCGCTTCGATCTTCTGGTTGATGCTGTTTTGCAGTTTTGAGAGGTCGAGCTCCTTTTTCAGAAGCACGAGAGCCTTGTCGATTCTCCCCTGCAAATCATAGGTCTCAAGAACCTCTTGGAGCTCCTCTCGGGTGGCTGTGGTGAGCGCGACCGCAAAGTCGGCGAGCTTGCCCGGCTCTGTGAAATCGGAGTGACCTAAGAAGATCTGGAGCTCCTCCTTGAAGAGAGGGTTGAGTTTTAAAAGCTCTTTGATCGTTGTGATGATGCTGATCGAATACGCCTTTAGTTCTTTCGAAAGCTTCCCGGGAATGTCTTCATGGTATTTGATCTGTGCGCGGAGATGCTTTCCACCTCGAAGCGGTTTCTGGATACTGATCCGCTTCTCCATGTTGAGTACAACCTGTGCCCCGCCCTGCTCCATCGGAATAATACGCAGAATGCGCGCAAGCACACCCACATTGTAAAGATCATCGTAATCGATCTTGTAGATGTTCACATCCTCCTTCTTGGTGAGAAAGAGACCCATGCACTTATGGTTGGACTTTGCAACAATCTTTAAGATCTCGTAATAGCTACCCGTCTCGATGACAAGCGGAGCCGCCATCCCTGGAAAGAAGGGACGTCGCGTGAGGGGAATGATAAACGCCTGATTGGGAAATCCCCCTTCAGGTTTCTCTTGCCGTTGATCCTCTTTAAGAGACTCTTTTACGCTTTCGACAAGGGACTCTTCTTCTGCGAGGATCTCTTCGGTTTTATCTTCGTATTTCAAAATCTTTTTTCTCCGGGTAAGATCTTAAAACTTACCATCTAATGTTTAATCTCGCAAGCTGAGTAAAACTCTGTTATTCTTATTCCCATGACAGCCCTACTGATAGATACAAGTTCTCTTGAAGCATTCATTGCGCTTGCCGACAAGAAAATTTTACAGAAAGCCATTTCTTTGCCTGGAAACAAGGAGCTTTCAAAACTTTTACTCCCCTCGGTTGAGGAGCTTCTCACGCAAAGCGACGGAAGCCTTCTTCCCCTCGATTACATAGCCGTCTGCGTAGGGCCCGGCTCTTTTACTGGAACACGTGTCGGTGTGACAGTCGCGCAAGCATTGAGTTTTGCTACGGACATCCCTCTCATGGGATTTCCTTCCTCCCTTGCAAAAGACCTCGAAGCCCTCGTACGCTACACTAATGCCCAGTGGGAAAAGAAAGAATTTGCCCCGATTGAACTCGTCTATGGCAAAAGATAAAGAAAGACCGGCCGGGCACGGACGCGGGCACGAAAGAAAAACTTCCTTCCTTAAATCGATGTTTCTTTCCCTTTCCCTTTCTTTCGTGCCCGCGCCCGTGCCCGATCTTCTTCTCCATCCTGCTCCGCGAATCGCTATTTTTGGTTGCTGAATATCGCCTTCATAGAGTAGGATGGAGGCATTAACATTTTTTTAAACGACTAGGATCGATTTACATGACCAGTGTTAAACTTCGCCCAGGCGAGCCTCTCGATAAGGCCCTCCGCACCCTTAAGAAAAAACTTGATAAAGAAGGTGTAATGAAAGCTGCTAAAGCGCACCGCTTCTATGACAAACCTTCAGTCAAGAGCCGGGCGAAATCTAAAGCTGCTTTGAAATACAAGAAGCTCAGACCGTTCTCCTACAGACCTCAGCAACAACCTCAGTTTTAATTTTTAGCAATCACTTGCTGCGATTGCTAAAAATCGACGTTTGTGTTAGCATTCATTTCTTATGACAGACTTCTACCAAACATTAGGCGTCGCGCGCGGTGCCACTCAGGAAGAGATTAAAAAGGCGTATCGCAAGAACGCGATCAAATACCACCCCGATAAAAACCAGGGTGATCCTAAAGCCGAAGCAAAATTCAAAGAGATTTCAGAAGCCTACGAAGTTCTCAGCGATGAAAAGAAACGCCAGATGTACGACCAGTTTGGCGCTGACGCCGTAAGAGGCGCCGCTGGAATGGGCGGAGGTGGAGGCGGCCATGGAGGTTTCTCCTCGATGGAAGAGGCGCTTCGAACCTTCATGGGAGCCTTTGGTGGCGGTGGTTCAACTGGTGGCTCGGGCGGAATCTTCGAATCGATGTTTGGATTTGAGTCGGAAGAGGCTGAAACCGGACGTCCAGGCGCCAGCAAGAAGATGAATCTGACGATCACTTTTGAAGAGGCAGTGCGCGGAATTGAAAAAGATGTGGCATTAAACACTTTTCAAACGTGTGGCACCTGTTCTGGAACTGGCGCACGCTCTCCAAGCCATATCAAAAAGTGTATGCGTTGCAATGGAGCGGGACAGGTCCATCAAACGCGCGGTTTCTTCAGCATGGCGACAACATGTCCTCAGTGCTATGGCCGCGGTGACGTGATTACAGAAGCATGCCCCACCTGCGAAGGTGAAGGCCGCGTCAAAGAGAAGCAACGGATCACAATTAAGGTCCCTGCAGGTGTCGACAATGGGATGAGACTCCGCATGGGGGGCTATGGCGATGCTGGAGAAGCAGGTGGTCCTCCGGGTGACCTCTACGTGTTCATCACGGTAGAGCCGCATGAAGTGTTTGAACGTCAAGGCGATGATGTTCTGCTCGAACTTCCCATCAGTTTTGCAGAGGCCGCCCTTGGCTGTAAAAAGGAGATCCCCTCTCCTCTTGGAAAATCATGCCGCATCACCATTCCTGAAGGAACACAGTCGGGTAAAGTTCTGCGCGTACGAAACGAAGGAGCTCCCAACGTTCATGGCCAGGGCCATGGAGATCTTCTCGCAAAGATCGTCGTCGAAACGCCTGTTCGTCTCTCTGATAAACAGAAAAAACTCCTCGAAGATTTCGCGAAGCTAGAAAAAGAGAACAACTCTCCACGTAAGCAGAGCTTTCTAGGCAAAGTCAAAGGCTTCTTCACCGGCTGTTAAGAGACTGTCCCCCGGCCTTTTATTCTTCTTTGGGATAGAGATAGACCGTCAAAAATGCTCCTAGTACCACAAGCACAAATCCCCCTAGCGCCATGAGCGATGGAGTTTTTCCCCAGATCCACCAGTCAAATAACATGGCAAAAAGAACGCTGAGATAAAACGAGGGGCTGATCATGCGCGCGGGCGCGTGGCGGACTGCAAGCGTAAATAGGATCTGAAAAATAAATCCAAATACTCCAATCATCACAAGAAAACCGATCTTCTGTAGGTCGAGCATCTCGAAATTTGCATGAACATCTGTCAGCGAAAATAAAAAAGCCGCTGTGGTTCCAATGAGAAAGTAGTAGAACATCGTTCTTGGCATCGGTTCTGTGTAGTGTGCAAAGCGGAGAGCGACCGTTGCAATCGCTCCTGTAACCCCCGACAAGAGGGCATAGAGGGCAGCGATGTGAAAGATCCCTTCGCTGGGTCCAAGCACGATAGCGATTCCACAAAAAGCGGTCCCTATTCCCCAAAAAATTCGATGCGGAATAGGAATGCGTCTCCAAATATAGGCCACAATTGGCACAAAGATCGGCATCGTGTTGTAAAGCAGCGTGGCGTCTGCAAGCGACAAAAACCGGATAGAATAAAGGTAGAGGAAGAGCGTTGTCAGTCCTGAAGCTCCCCGAATGAGATGGGTCTTCCACTCTGCTGTTTTGAGCTGCTCTTTCCAGGTGGTTTTTCGGGACCATTCGATCCACGCACACAGGAGTAAGAATGAGACGACCATTCTTCCCAATACGACAAGCTCTGTAGAAAGCAGTGCAGAGGTGAATTTTACAATAGCTGCACTTGCCGCTGTGAAAAAAGAGGCAATCACAACGCATATCAGAGCAGAAGAGAGCTGGGTCTTTGGTCTAATCATACCTATCTTTAACATGGCAGAGGAAAATCCTTTTCGCTATAGAAAAAGTTATGAAACCGCTCAAGGCAGAAAAACTTCCAATTCGCGGTCTTAAATTAGAAAAGCTGCAAAAGAGGCTCGCGAAAGCCTACTTTGTTCTCGGCAGATACGAAGAGATCTTGCGAACGGTTGAGTCTCCGGAAAAGATCTTTTCGATTCTTTTGAAAGAGGAGGCTCTCTCTTCTCTTCGATCTCAGCGCATTTCGATCTCCCTCCGAAAGCTTTTAGAAGCGGAAGCGGTTGGAAAAAACATTAAAGGCCTAGTCAGAGTGAAAAATTATGAGCGGGCGCTAACATTCGCTATGCGTACATGCAAAAATGGACGGGTCTCACTTGCGCTCATCCGCAAAATCCATGCCTTATTATCGCAAAAATCGATGATGCAAAAGACGAACATCGGTCGCTTTCGTAAAAAACAGAATTGGGTGGGTCCGCGAGGGTGCAAAATTGAAGAGGCGTACATCTTACCGCCAAAGGCATCAGATGTGCCAGGTCTGATGAAAAACTTAGTGCGCTATTCTGAGGAAGAGAAACTCGTTCAAATTGCTATTTTCTTTGCCCAACTTCTAGTAATTCACCCCTTCATGGATGGAAATGGCCGTGTGGGGCGTATTCTTCTTCCGATTCGTTTATTCAAAGCAAAACTTCTCTCCTACCCCCTCTTTTTCTTTAGCAACTTCTTTTATGTGCACCGCGTGCTCTACTTTACAAAGCTGCATATGATCTCATCACAGGATGACTGGGAAGGGTGGATCACATTTTTTCTTAAGGGAGTGATTGAACAAGGTGAGATCAATTGCAAAAAAGCAGAAAGGATTAGCGCCTTATATCTTGAGCTAAGAGCAGCGATGGAAAAGATGACCGAGCAAAAGAGAGCAAGACGACTCGCCCAAAGGCTGTTTGAACATCCGATCTTTGAAGAGAAAGACTTCCCTTCGTCCCTACTTCACAAACTCACCAAACGGGGATACCTGAAAAGGATTCGCATTGAAAAAGAAAAGAGGTGGATTTTTCCACCTCTTTTCAAAGCGATTCAAACAAAAAAGCCTTAGCAGCTTGCGCAGCCTTCGCCCATTGTGCCGCCTGTTCCGCTCTTCTTCATCATTGCAGCAGACGGTTTGCGACGACGAGCTGTTTTGCGCTTTTTCGCAGGTTTTCTCTTCGCAGTTTTTCTTTTTACGGTCTTTCTTCTCTTTGTAGTTGTTCTTCTTTTTGCACTTGTTTTGCGTTTTTTTGTCGCACGTTTTCTAGCTTTCTTTGCCATACGTTCTCCTAAAAGTGTTTTTCGTCCGAGCATTTAGACATTCTTCTTTGCTCTTGTCCTCACATTGTCATGCTAAATTTTTTTCTTCAATGAATTTTCCAAATCGGGTTCACTGAAAATCATGAAAGAGGCCGTTTTTCTAAAGCACATCCGCATTTTTCTTCCGGTATTTCTCGTACTGATCGGGCTCTCTTTTCTTTTCGACAAGACGATTGCGGATTGGGCGCGTACCCTCCCCGCTTCCACGGTCAATGTGTTCAAAATCATAGAGATTCTCTGTGCAACGATGCCGCATCTTGTCCTCTGGCCGGTCGCCTTCTTCGTTCTGTTTGCACTCTATAAAAAACAGAAAACCGCTCAACCTTTCCTGGTTTTCACGGTTGCTATTGCGTTTTCTTATCTGCTCTGTTACCTGCTGAAAATATTTTTCAGTCGCGCAAGACCAGAGCTTCTCTTCTCTAATCAGATGTATGGTTTTTTCTTCTTTTCAACGGATTTTGGATATCAGGCTTTTCCCTCCGGTCACTCCACAACAATCGCTGCAGTAGCAGCGATCTCCGCTTGTTACTTCCCGCGTTATAGCCCGGCTTTTCTTTCCGTCGCGCTATTTATGGCTTTCTCACGCGTCGCAACAGGCGCACACTTCTTGAGCGATGTTTTTGCAGGTGTTCTTCTTGGGACTCTCTCGGCTCAGTGGGTCTATGTGAAATTAAAATTTCGGTATACCGAAATAACTTGAAAAATTGGATTTTGGCAAGGAGGCCCCTCAGAATTGTGATTCGGAGCGAGTGACCATTGCCAATAGGCAAGGCGCGAGTGAGAATCAAAATTCTGAGGCAAGGCTGACGCCGCCAAAGCCCAATTTTTCAAGTTATTTCGGTACACCTAGCAAAGTTTAATAAAATCCGTTAAACTGCCGCTTCACGTTCTTTGAGGGGTACGTTTATGAAAAAATTTCTCTGCACTCTGCTTGCTTTGGCTACTTGTCAACTCTCTTCTGGAGAAGCGCGTGTAGAAGAGGTTCCGGTTGTTGTGCTTGGAGGTGGTGTAGGAGCTTTAACGGCGGCGACGTATCTCGGAAGAGCTGGGATCACCCCTATCGTATTTACGGGACCTGTTTTAGGCGGAGCGATCATTCAATCTGACTCTGTTCAAAATTGGCCGGGAGAGCTGGATATCTCAGGGATTCAGCTCATTGAAAAAATGCAGACCCAGGCACTTGCAAATGGTGCAATTTTACGTCCTGAGGCGGTCCTAAATGTAGATTTCTCGAAGAGACCCTTTGTCATCACAGCGAAAGAGATGTTCCAAAAAGAGCCGATGAAGATCCGTGCGCAGGCTGTGATCATCGCGCTCGGAGCTGTTCCGAACATGCTGGGTGTGCCGGGAGAAAAAGAGTATTGGACGCGCGGCGTTTACAACTGCGCTGTCTGTGATGGGGCTCTTTACAAAGACAAAGTAATCGCCATTGTCGGCGGTGGTGATAGCGCTCTTTGTGACGCAAACTACCTCTCTAATCTCGCGAAAAAAGTATATATCCTTGTTCGTCACGACAAGTTCAAAACGGTTGAAGAGGCTCGAAAAAAAGAGATCCTTTCTCGACCGAATGTTGAAGTTCTCTTCAACACAAGTATCGAAGAGATCAAAGGTGATGGTGAGAAGGTTTCGCGTCTTCTCGTCCAAAAGAAGGATGGCAAAAAAGAGGAACTGGCTGTTGACGCTCTCTTCTTGGCCATTGGATCACAGCCGAATACCTCCCTCTTTCAAAACCAGCTGAAGCTAGATGAAAGCGGTTATATCGTTTTGAAAAAACAGCAGCAGACATCCGTTGAAGGGGTCTTTGCTCTGGGCGATGTCGTGGATCCTGAATTTAAACAGGCGGTAACCGCAGCAGGAGATGCCGCAAAGGCGGCTCTTCAAGCACAGAGATGGCTTGTGAACCATCCTCTACTCGTGAAAAAAGAGGAGAAGTCTCAAAACGTTCCTCCCGCACAAACCGTCACGCAACTCGCTTCTCACGCACAGCTCCAAGAGGAGATTCAGAAAAAGAGCGGGCCTCTCTTCGTCTATTTCTACTCAACTCACTGCGTCCCCTGCCGCACGTTCAGTGTTTACTTCCAGAGTTGGGCAAAAGAGTTTCTCGGCAAGATCCGCTTCTTTAAAGTCGATGTCGACAAAGTGCACGAGCTCTCTCAACATTATGGAATTAGCGCGATTCCGACTGTTCTCGTCTTGGACAAGGAAGGCAAGATTCTTTACACAGGCCGCGGATTAAACGATCTCGCTGATCTTGGATCCCACCTTGAAGAGATGAAGGGCCGAGAGAGCATCGATCTATCTAATCTTCGTTAGGATTTACGTGGGGCATCCATAAGAAGTGCGAAGTCAAAGTGAAGCGGAATTCTATTTCCATCTGGCGTTGTAAAAGTGGTTTCGTAACCCTTTACCATGGCTCTAAATTCTGTTCCTTGCGCGTCTTTGATTAAAAGAGTTGGAATGCCGAGAAGCGTTCCGAGCCCAGGAACTCCTAGCGCGTCGATGCCGTGTGCAGCACCCGTGTACACGAGATATTTGCCATCTCCTCTTTCTGCCTCGATGATCTGCTTCGCGGTGTAGTTGAAAGCAAGAAGCCGTTCTTTAGGACTACTTTGCGCTTGCAATGCAGCCTCTCGATCGATGGCAACAATGCGTATACCACCTACGCGTTTGGCGGCGAGAATGAGATCTTTTTCGCTGTAAAATGTTCCGCTTAGTCCCGCATTTTCTCTTTCTTTCTTCTGCTTATCCTGGAGGTAATCAAGGTAGGCCTCCAAAATTTTGGGCAGCTTGATGCCCTCCCCACCAGAAATAAATTGGTCCAAATCCCCCTGCAGTGTCTCGTAGCAGTAGTTCTCAATAAAAATCGTTCGCACTCCGCAAGCTTTAAGATGCTCCATATCAAAAATCGGCACGTACTTCGAAGAGGAATCGCCATGCCACTCACAAAGAGAGATTCCGTTTGAAACTTCAAGAAGAGCCTTAAAAAGCTCTCGATGCGACGATTCATGGATTGCTGTAAGGTCTGGACGAGGGGATCGCACGCGACGGCTCGCGAAATAAGCACTCGCTTCTTTAACAATGGCATCTTTTTTTGCCGTTGATGGTCTAGGGAGATCCACTCCCGAAAGACGCGCACCCTCTCTTCCGAATAATTCTCTGAAGGGCTGATATCGAGACGCGATTGCTCGCAATGTCACCTCGTCGAGGTTGAAATGAATCGTATTCTCTGCATCGTCAAAGATAATTTTAGAAACCAGATCCTCGGGTAGAGAAGAAAGTCGTCCGCGCACGCGATCATAAGTGGCCCTCAGGGGAACGCGAACGCTATAAAGAGCTCTCTCCATCTGAAGAGGTTGGGGGTGCTGATCCAATCGAATTCCAATCTCCAGCCCCAAATCTTCTTCTGGGAAAAACGAGTTGAAGAGATCGCGCATACTCTCATAGATCCAAGAGAAAAACCTTCCAACGCAATCCCAAACACAACCGAAGCAGCCCCTCCTTCGATCGAATCAACCGCACGAGGAAGTCCGCGGTGTTGGTGTTGACTAGCTCCCGGAGCTTGTGGAGGAAGATTGGGGATGCGATCGGATCCTGGTGGTCTAACAGACATAATTCACAACCTTTTAAAAAAAGTGTCTGACAATTTTAACACATCTATTCAAAAATATCAATAACACCCAATATTTTTATTAGAGTTTTAGATTATTAAAAATATTTTTTATATATAACTTTTTCGTGCTATATGAAAAAAATGGAAGAGGCCTGAACCTATCCTAGTAAAATCCTCAAGGAGATTTCGGGAGATTTTGAGACAGATTTCCCAAAATTTTCCGAGGGTAGTATTGGAAAAACTACAGCCGAGGAAAAATTTGGGAAAGCTGGCCAAAAGAACCGAAATATCCAAGAGGATTTTATTAGGATAGATTCTTGGCACTTAAAATCTACCGATGAGGTTTTGTCTGCTTTAGGAACGAGTCGACAGGGCTTATCTGCCTCTGAGGCTAGAAGAAGGCTTACCAAGTTTGGCGCAAATCGTTTAACTAAAGCGAAAGAGCCCTCCCTCTGGCCTATTTTTTTTCGACAGTATTTGAATCCTCTCGTTTTTGTTCTGATCATCGCCTCTATTGTAAAATTCTCGATCGGTAATTTCCTCGATGGTTCGGTTTTACTTGTAACTATCTTTGTGATGGCCTGCATCGGCTTCTTCCAAGAGATGAAAGCTGAAAAGGCGATGAGGGCTCTAAAACAGCTCTCGGCTCATAAATCAAAAGTGAAACGAGACGGCAAAATAGAGATCATCCCTTCTGAAAATCTTGTGCCAGGGGATGAGATCTTATTAGAAATGGGAGACAAAATTCCGGCAGATGCAAGGTTGATCGAAGCTTCTAATTTAAAAATCGATGAATCGATGCTCAATGGGGAATCGATCGCTGCAGAAAAAACCATAGAGCCTCTCCAAGAGGAAGCCGTTCTTGCAGACCGGAAGAACATGGTATACACCGGCACAGTCGTGGTTTATGGGAAGGGGTCCGCAATCGTTGTACATACGGGTATGTCAACGGAGCTGGGGAAAATTGCCGCAAGCATTCAGGAAATTAAGCATGAGCAAACACCTCTTCAGAAAAGCGTTCTATCCATCGGAAACTGGATGCTCGTCATTGTATTTTGCGCCTCGCTCCTATTTGTCGGGATAAGCCTTTACAGAGGACTGAGTCCTGTCGACGTATTTCTGCTTGCTGTTGCAGCTGCGGTCTCTGCGATTCCTGAAGGTCTTCCTGCGGCTTTCACAATTACTCTTGCTGCAGGCATGCACATGATGGCGAAAAGGCATGCGATTATCCGCCGGTTGATCGCGGTGGAAACACTTGGTGCTACCACAACGATATGTTCGGATAAGACGGGTACTTTAACGCAAAATCAGATGACGATGACATCCCTGTATTCAATTGAAAAAACCGTTCATCCTCAAAAAGAAAAAATCGACATCCAAAATGACTCTGTCTTCAGACGAATTCTAGACATCGGTGTGCTGTGCAATGATGCCCACCTATCTGTACATGAAGGAAAGCCTCGACTTGTGGGCGACCCCACTGAAGGAGCTCTGCTTTTAGCGGCGGCTGAAGCAGGTGTAAATCGAGAGGAGCTTCTGCACTCTTTCCCAAGAGTGAACGAGATTCCTTTTGTGAGCGAAAATCTCTACATGGCCACACTTCATACTGCAGGCAGTAAACAGCTCATCTGCGTCAAGGGAGCTCCGGAAAAGATCATCTCTTTCTGCGAAGCTATCCTTACGCAAAATGGAACGGTACCATTGAGCGACCATCTGCATGAAAAACTCGTTCGAGATATTGAACAGATGACGAAAGAGGCTCTCCGCCTAATCGCCGTTGCCTACATGGAAACAGACTCTTCATCGACCGCGATTGCAGAAGACCTTTTCCGTGGGAAGCTGATCTTCGCAGGAATTTTCGGCATGATCGATCCACCTCGAAAGGAGGCCATTGAAGCCGTGCGCTCTTGTAAAGAGGCGGGGATACGCGTTGTTATGATTACGGGAGACAATCATATGACTGCGCTTGCGATCGCTGAGCAGCTGGGCATCTCGTCCGAAGGAGCTCTTACAGGAAGGGATCTTCAACAGATGAACGATGATGATCTTAAAGAGCGTGTAAAAAAGACGGCTGTATTCGCACGCGTGGAACCCGAACATAAGCTGAAAATTGTAAGAGCATTCCAGTCTCAGGGAGAGATTGTTGCGATGACTGGAGATGGTGTAAATGACGCTCCGGCACTCGAAGCGGCAAACATTGGGATTGCAATGGGAGGCGCCGGAACTGATGTGGCAAAAGAGGCGGCCGACATGATTCTTGCCGATGATCGTTTTGATTCGATCGCCGCCGCTGTCGAAGAGGGGCGTGCAATTTTTAACAGACTGAGAAATGTGTGCACTTTCCTTCTGACAACCTCTTTCGGCGAATTGTTTGGGCTCATTCTCTGTGTGCTTTTTACAGGGCTTGCCCCTCTGATTCCCCTTCAAATTCTCTGGATTAACTTAATTACAGGAGCCATTACTGGGGTTCCAATTGGTTTTGAGCCAAAAACAGGCGATGAGATGCAACATCCGCCCCGAGATCCTAGTTCTAAGCTCATCTTTCGAGGGATGGTATTCCGTATGGGTCTTCTGGCGTCTCTCCTAGGATTCGGCGCTTTTCTAATCTTTAGGCACACCCATCTCGATCTCTCCCTGGAAAAAGCGAGGACGATGGTTCTTTGCTCAATCGTAGTATTCGAATGGTTAATTGCCCTTCAGATGCGTTCTGATGAGATCCCTCTTAGAAAACTCGGGCTATTCAAAAATGTTCCTCTGCTTCTCTCCATCGGTATCGCCTTTATCCTGCACCTTTGCATCATCTACGTTCCCTCTCTCAGCGATCTTTTCAAAACGGTGCCCCTTTCCATATACGAATGGCTCATCGCGATCGTACCGGGTGTTAGCATTTTTATATTAGAAACCGTGCGCAAAGAGCTCTTCCCAAAGCTCTTCAGTGCTGGCAAGTGGAAATAGTTTTTCTTACCGCCGCAAGCGACAATAGACAATCAGCAAATATACGCTTACAGCAGCAGAAAGATGTTTAAGGGTATGGCCACTGAGGGTGGCCTGCAGAAGCTGAAATATCTCCTTATCGTAAACTTCGAACACTTTAGACAGAGCATTAAAGGTCCAAGCGAGGAGAAGGAGAAGGGTCTGCTTTGGTGTAGTAGGTGCCGCGAACGCAAGAAATGGTATGATGAGCATGGGGAAAATATGCACCCAGACATAGAGCCTTAGATCCCCCATGCCTTTAGTTTCTCCATGGATCCACCAGAGCACACTGAACATGCCCAGTCCACAAAGAAATGGAAAGAGGCGCATACCCCACTTCGCATCTATTTTCTCCACGATCAGAATAGACAGAAACGTCATGAGTACGATTGCAATTGGCAAACGATCTACAACAAGGCGTGGATTTGTTGGATCCAGGTGGTAGTAGAAAGATCCGAGCCCGATTAAAACCACGGCAGAAAACATCACCTTCCACAATAGGCTTTCTTCCCGCTTTTTGAGAGACCGTGCCACCAGATATCCCCAAATTCCTAGCGGAACAAAAACCAGACTCGAAAGAACATCTCTCGGGTAAGCAATACCCCAGAAAGTTCCTCGATCAGCGAAAGAGTGGTAGTCCTGTGGCTGAGGAAATCGCGGAGTAAAAAAATATATCGCGCTAAGTGAGAGGATCACCATTAGAAAAAGGGAGAGTAAAAGAGCTCTTTTCTCCACTAATTTTTTCATGATCCAACTCCGAAAACCTACTTCTCGCTCACTCTGGGATGTAAGGAACCCACAAGAACGAATCCTACAGAGATCAGGACAAGATTTTTAAAAATGTATTGTCCCTCGAGCGTTAGCCCAAAAGGGAAAATGGTAAAGCAATCCTCAGGATTGAGAAAAAGTGGGAGGAATGTTCCAGGAAATTGCAAAAAGAGCAGCAGTAACCCGAGCCGATTAAAACGTTTAATGATCAAGAAGAGGCCAATTGCAACCTCCCAAAACCCCAAAAAGATGACGAACTGATGAGTTCCAAGCCAGTGTGTAGCGTGGTAAACAAGCTCTTCTACCGGACTGATCCCCAGAACTTTTAACATGCCATACCACAAGTAGATAACGCCCATGGAGTACCGTAGAAGAACGATACTTTTACTTTTTAAGTAATGAGACAGCTTTGTTTCGAACCTTAGATATTTATCCCAAGACATATGCGTACTTCCTCGTTCTCTTAATCTGTGATTCAAAAAATCACATATGTTAAAGAAAAGCAATGACTCTTCTTATTTTTCTCCTGCTTGCAGGTAGCCTACTTCTCTATGTCGGTGCAGAAATTCTTGTGCATGGCAGTGTTGCACTGGCGCTGCGTTTTAAGGTCTCGCTGCTCGTTATCGGACTCACACTTGTTGCTTTTGGAACAAGCGCTCCAGAGCTCGCCGTCAACATCCGCGGTGCTCTGGAGGGCCTTGGAACGCTTAGTGTCGGAAACGCCATCGGCGCCAATCTGCTTACGACCGGAGGTATTCTCGGCTTATGCGTGTTGATCAAACCTGCTCCCTTAAGTTCTGAGCTTCTGAAGCGGGATATTCCGATGATGGTCTTTTCTACGTTTCTCGTCCTTGGGTTTACCGCTTCCCATCAAATCACACGTTTCGAAGGCGCTATTCTTCTATTTTTTTTCTTCCTCTACCTCGCTGTACTCTACGTGACAACAAGAACCGGAGTATTTGTTGAAAAGGTCATAATCGAAGAGAGCCGCAAGATCTCTCCTTATGCACTGTGGGACATTACGATGGTCATTGGAGGCATCATTCTCCTCCTCATCGGCTCTCGCCTACTGGTCCATGGAGCTGTGACATTGGGAAAAGTTTTTGGAATCCAACAAGATATCATCGGACTCACCGTCGTCTCTATTGGCACGAGCCTTCCAGAGCTCACCATCAGTATTGTTGCGACTTTAAGAAAGCGACATCACATCACATTGGGCACAATCTTCGGATCGAATATCTTCAATCTCTTGGGAATTCTGGGTATCAGTTCTCTCATAAGGCCCCTGCGTCTAGACCACTCCTTACAACCAAGCCTGCTCTGGTTCTTAGCACTTCAGCTTCTGCTTTATCCCATTTTTCAAAAAAAGCGCGAGATCTCCCGCTCAAAGGGAGCCATCTTGCTTTGCGTCTACCTGTTCTTCTTCGTTACGCGCTTCATATAAACATCCATCACTTTGCTTTTCCCAAGATTCTACATGCAAGGCTGAGCGCAAGGCCTGTGATTGCAGCTAGAACAACAGAGCGCGGCCCCCCGGAGCTCTTCTCTGCTTTGCGGGTTAGGCGCCGTGCAGCACGGAATGCAAGCCTACCTGATCCATTCCAATCTTCATCTTTAAGACTGCTCGTATGAACCCACGGCTTTAACTCTTTGATAACCGAGTGAATAAACCGTGAACCCTCCAGATACATTCCCACGTGGGAAACTTTATCTGCAGCGGTCCCAAAAAAAATCAGATCTCCGCGTTCCAGTTCTTCCATGTCAACAGATGAAAATCCCTTCCAGGCGCATTGATCTTTTGAATCTCTTGGAAGTTTTACTCCCATTTGTCGATAGAGCATCTGTACAAATCCGGAGCAATCATACCCAAAGCTCGATCTTCCTCCCCATGCATATGGAACATCCAAAAACTTCTTGCTAAACTCGGCCATTTCTTTGACTGAAAGCAGAGTTGAATCCTCTCTGATATCTCCTCTTTGAATAAAAGCTTCGCTTCCATCTACGAGACCGACTTTGATCCAGCGTCTTTGCTGAGCTTCAGGCTCTTCTAAAACTTTCAGGCGGCTTTCAAAAGGTAAGGGGACTCCACCGAATTCTGTATCTTGTTCTTTATAAATATATGCTTGCAGACGATCGACAGTAACCCATCGCTGCCCTGCAAAAAAATCTCCCGAACGAAGCACGACTGCGTTTCGTTCGATCCACCCTTCATACCCATCAACTTTTGTGTGAATTTTTAACCACTCATTTCCACTATCGACTACCTCCACCTCCTCAGAGTGGATCGCGTCAGAAACGACCTTTGACGTTTTGTTCGGATCAGCGCGCATCAGCGCATGAGGTATTTGGATGTATCCGGATGTTGCCGCAAGTGATGCCATGTTCTCCTCCAAGGTTTAATCGGGAGGAGGAGTATGCATCGCGGTTTTTTATTAAGTCAAATTTGCATGGCGAAACATCGTTCCAGTTCCGATCAATAGTTGTATAAAATCTTTACCATCACTATGCTCTGGCAAAATTTTATGACCTTTGCGAGGGACATGTGGAAAAAGAAAAAAGCAACTCTCTAATTTCCAATAAGTTGTCTTTCGAAGATCTGAAAAAAGTCAACGAACATGGCGTGGAGTATTGGAGTGCACGTGAGCTCCAATGGCTCCTAGGATATGCTCAATGGAGACGCTTTGAAAATGCGATTGAGAAGGCTCAGGAGTCATGTAAACAATCTGGGAATGATCCAAAGCATCACATTGCCGGCGCCGGCAAACAGATCGAATTTGGCAAAGGCGCCACGCAAGTGATTGATGATTATCATCTTTCGCGCTTCGCCTGTTACCTCATTGCTCAAAACGGAGACCCGAGAAAACCAGAAATCGCCCAAGCCCAAAAGTACTTCGCAATTCAAACCAGACGACAAGAACTCTCCGATGAGATGGCCGCGGACCTCGAACGGCTGGAATTAAGAAAACAAGCAGCTGTCGAATTCAAAGCTCTCTCCGGAGCCGCCCGCGAAGCCGGGGTTCAGAACAAAATGTTCGGTATCTTCCATGATGCTGGATATAAGGGGCTCTATGGAGGACTTGGAGTGGATGCCATCAAAGCTCGCAAGGGAATTGCTCCCAAGGAGCAGCTTGCGGATCGGATGAATACGACTGAACTCGCCGCGAATCAGTTCCGAATGACTCATACCCGCGAAAAACTTAAATTGGAAAAGATTAGAACCCAAAGAGACGCGATCGAAACTCATGAGATGGTAGGAAAGGAAGTTCGCGCTGCAATCGCAAAAATCGGCGTAGCTTTCCCAGAAAATATCCCTCCAGCGGAGCCGATCAAAAATATCGAAAAGCGTGTGAAAAAAGCACGACCCATTCTGGAGCTAGATGACAAGGATGCCGCTGGGCTTATCCCAAAAAGCAAATAATCAAAACCTGTTATTGGCTTACCGGTACCGGCAAGCCAATAACAAGCCTGCAAAATACGCACGAAAAATAATTCGTCTTTCCCTGGCCAACTTCAGTTGTACGGATTTTCCGTGCAACTGAAGAAAGTCTTTAAGGCAAAGCGGTGGGATGCGAAGGCTTGCAATGCGTCTCTTTGATCCGGAAGAGCGTGAAAAGCGAAATGATCAGGTATACGGGAAGTGTTAAAAAGGCAGTCTTGTATCCGGCTACAGAAAATACTCTTGCTCCTTCAACAAGTTTTCCATCCCATCCCATATCGAGAAATTTGCCTGTTAAAGGATCGGAAAGTGCGCCGAGAAGCGCATCAAACGCGTTCATAAACCCAATCGCTGTTGCAGCTAGGATGGGTAAATTAATTTCGCAGATCATCGTAAAGCAGAGCAAGAAGCTACTGATCGAAAACCCGAAAATAAATAGCAAGAAAGCAAGCATATACGCAGAAATGCCAGGTGCATAAACGACGGCAGTTATGGAGATGAAGGCAATAATCGTCCCCCATAGCATAACAATGCGTCTCCGACCTAGCCAGTCAGAAAACCAGCCGAAGGCGGGGGCGCCGATAGCAAAACCTATAAAGATCAGCGATACCATTTGCGCGGATAGATTTTGTGAAAGAGCAAAGGCTTCTGCAATGAATGAAACGCCCCACAGTCCTCCAAACACCATCACTGGTGCAAAGGCAAATCCGCTATAAGCTGAAAGCCACCAGGATTGAGGGTTTTTGAAGATCTTTCTCATGCTCTCCATCAGCGACATTCTAGGGGGAGCGATATGCCTCTCTCTTTCATGGTCGGGGGCTTTATCGCGTACAACAATCCAGAAAATGACCCCTAAGACTAGCCCAGCCATCCCGATTACTTGAATCGCCTGGCGCCACTCCATCTTTTGAATGAATGCAGCAAGCGGCGCTTGTCCACCAACGGCACCCAGCATCGCCATGGTCATCATGAGCCCTGCCATAAACGCAAAGTGTCTGAAAGGGAACCAGTTTGCAATGAGCTTCAAGCAGTTGACAGCAGCAAAAGCGGCACCTGCACCCGTCAAAAAGCGTCCAATCCCTGCTACAAGAATGGAATCTGCCGCAGAAAAAATCAGGCTTCCTGCAGCGCATACACCAATCGCGATTGTGGTGGTCTTTCTGGGACCAAATCGATCCAAGAGTAGCCCTGCCGGAATTTGCAGAAGCAGATACGCATAGAAATAACAAGCTGCCAAATTTCCTAGTGCAACGCCGCTGATGTTGAAGGTTTTCATGAGCGTCGCGGTCATGACGCTGGGAGAAACTTCAAGAGCATACTTGTAGAACATAAATACCGCGCTGAGTAACCAAATGGTCCATGCACGGATAGGGTAAGCGAGTTTTTCGTGAGAGCTTTTAGACATCGTTTAAAAACCGCCTTTGATAGGTTTGGAGGAGTTCTTCCCAGGAGAGAAGCCGTTTCCCTTCTCGGATCAGAAGCGCGCGATCTCTCTCGAACTTCTCAACAAAGCGACGATAAGCCTCTTCATCGAGAACCTGTAGCTTTCCCTCTTTTAAAACTGCAGCCAGTCGTTCGGTAGTCTCAAGATCATCGCTCCAATAGATGTAAAGCGTATCGGCATATGTGAAATAGGCGGGCGTCCGCAGAGGAAACACTTTGCCCTTCACAACGGCATCTTCCGGTGTCGATTGATAGAATTTTTGCTGTTCATTGCGGTACTCTATCGCCTTCTGCCTGAAACTATCCTCTGCAGAACAGAGAAGGAAAACGATCTCATACCCCGCTTCTTTGACTTTAGAGAGGAAATTGAAAATGTGCTCTCCAGTCGAAGTAGCGCCATGGACGATATCTCTCTTTGTCGCAAAAGCCTCTTCAAGAAGAGTGAGGGTGATGTAATTAGAGGCGCCACGCCACTTCTCATACGCCGCCTTTTGCGCATGCACAAAATCTGGGTGCTTTGCGATTGCCACAGCAGAAAGAGATTGGCTGTAATAGGTATGGAGCATGAACTTCAACGCCCGTTGATCAGGGTCGAGATAAGCAGCACTCGAAAATTGAGGATGTGCCGCCAAAAATCTTTCTAGGATGGTCGTTTTACGCGCTCCAGGTCCGCCAGCTGTTGCAAGATATACAGGTTTGCGTTCTTCGTTTGACGGCTCTTGCCCGAGACAGACACTGCGTACACAAGTGAGATCCTTCTGAATCGCTGCCTTCTCTTCCGCATTGTAATCCTTGATATGTCCGGAAATCATCAGCGGAGAAAAGAAAAGCTCCGCCGTCGCAAACGAAGGCAGAAGGAGCGCAAATAAGCAAAAAAATGTTTTTCTCATAGGAGGGAAGTATACCCCTGCATGAGTCTTAGAGTCAACGACCCCAAAAGTCGTTATTGGCTGAATCAGTGAGGTGTTTTTTCCATCCGAAGACTTCAATTTCAACTGTACGATTTTTTCGTACAGTTGAAAAAACTTTTCATTATCAACGAGCTGCGCAAGATTTTCCACATGACATAACTCAGCTGCTCGATTTTTTCGAGCAACTGAGCTTTTACTAATTTCTTTTCCAGGTTAGAGACTCGTGCCCACATGTTGTGCCATTCATCGAAGACCATCTACCTTCGAGATGACCATCAGCAGCAATTTCGAATGAGACGGCGCCGAAATCGCGTCCTGAATTATCGGCATATGCAACGCTGAGTATGTTTCCAGAAAGAATTCCGACTCCCGTTTGGGCTTGGCTTCTTCCAATTGTCCAAACGAGATGATAGTTGCTACCTTGAGGAGAAATAGTGACCTCTCCCTGGTAGTGGGAAGTGCTATCAGGATTGGTTCCGTAGAGTGCGTAGGTTCCAGTTCTCAGTTGAGACGCAGAATACGCATAACTACAGCAAAAAAGCATCATACCTATCAGAATCGCAAGAGATTTTTTCATGCTTGTTCCTTATTTTGAAAATGTGCCGAACTTGGGTTGAACGAGTTTGATCAGATCACCTGCTTGCATGATGATCGATTCGGTTTGGAGGCCACAGTTAAAGGCGGCTTGCTTCAACGTTTTGATCTTCTCTTCGTAAAAAGTTTCGAGGTTTAGGAGTTCACCGAAAGGAGGAATTCCTCCAACTGCAAGTCCAAATCGTTCGAGAATGACTGCAGGGTCTTCGAACTCACACTTCTCTCCGACGAGTGCTTCAACGGCTTTCATATCGAGCTTCAAATGCGCAGGGAGGTTGAACTGGTAGTTTTTCTTGGTTTGTTTTCCACGTAAAATAAGAGCTTTAATCCCCTCTTCCGCGCTGGTGCCACGCACACGTGCAGAATCTTCCGAGGTAGGGGTGGGCTCGTGGGTAAGGTGTTTGAATTCCATCTCATTCTGACGCAGGAGGCGGATGATCTCGTTGCGGATGTTTTCGCTTCCGAAAAAGATCTTCGCTTTGATGCGATTGCCTGCAATGCGCTTGGTGTCGGAGGGGAAAAGTGAAGTCTCGCGAATGTTTTTCAATTTGAGAATGGTCATCGTGAGGCGTTCAAGTCCCATGCCGAATCCGCCATGTGGAGGCATTCCATATTTGAAGATGCTGAGATAGTCGGGGAAATTCGCAGGGTCCATGCCTTTTAAGCGAATGCCTTCTACCATCGAGTCAAAAGTATGGCGCCTCTGACCTCCGGAGGTAATTTCTGTGCCAGCACAGAGAAGGTCGAATGTGTTTGTAAGATCTGGCTGCTCGGGTTTTGGGAAAGCGTAAAAGGGGCGTTTGCTGGTCATCCAATCTGTTACGAAGACAAGATCTGTCCCAAATTCTTCTCTTGCATATGCGCATAGCTCTCTCTCCGCCGCAGGGCTTAGATCAGGTTCGTGACGTTCGTCGATACCCGTACGTTTAAAGTAGAGCTCTTGTGCCTCAGCAAATGTGAGTCGCGGAAAGGGAACATTCTCGGGAGCGAGAATGATCTGGTTGTTGAGCGTGGCAATTTCTGGCGCGCAATGTTCATGAAGATGCTTGAGAATGAATTTAATACTTCCTTCCTGCACATCCAAAATTTCATGCCAGCGTTCAAAAAAGCCCATCTCAAACTCGAGCTGTTTTCCTTCTGCGAGATGGCGCGGTGTGTGGGAAGGTTCTGCACGGAAAAACGGCATGAGAGCAAAAACCCTCTCGTTGACGCCAACCATGATCTGCTTATAGAGCTGGCTGCTTTGAGCAAGTGTCGCCGTGTATCCGAAGTAATCTACATTGAAAAACTCCGCTCCGCCTTCGGAAGACGCGCCGATAATGTTAGGCGCAAAATACTCAACAGCGCGCACGCGATCATGCATGTAAAGTCGATATGCATGAGCAATCTCTGCTTGAATCTTGAAAACCGCCTGCAGTTTGGGATTTCTGAGTGCGATGGCACGGTGATCCAAAATGAACTCTAAGTCGGAAGGGATCTCAGGTTTGTAGTATTCAACAGGAGGCGCCTCTTGAATAGGTACTTCAACGGTGATTTTCGGATCGGTGATCTCGACACCAAGACCCGCTTGAGAGGATTTAACAGCATTTCCCTCAACAGATAGGACGGAGCCTGGTTGCAAATGGGCAATCTTCTGCAGCTCGCTTTTTTCGACAATCACGATCTGTGAGAGACCTTTGAAATCGCGCAGGATGAGGAAGTTCACCTTGCCCAGCGCACGAAGGGTATGGAGCCAGCCACGCAGGTGGACGCGCGTTCCTATCTGCTTTGACAGTTCTGAAGAAAGTGTTCGTTGCATGGAGGAGAGAATAGCAGGAGGATATTTTTCCAGACATGAAATGTTGTTTAAAATTTCTTTCTGAAACAGCTGCCTCGCAATTTCTCTGGATTGAGATCCTCTCACGGCTGCTACCGTGGTCTAAGAGAATGCTAAATGACGACGTGGCTCGATTTGATCGCACCTGCTGTCTTTGCCGGATTTAGGGGTCTTGTTTGATTCCTTGAAGGAGTTCCTCAAGCTGCTTTTTCAAGACAGGCAAATTCTTATTCGAGGCGTGCCAGAGAATTTTAAGATCCACTCCAAAATACTCATGTATCAATACATCTCGCATCCCCTTTATCTCTTTCCAAGGAATATCCGGATGCGAATGTTGAACAGATAGAGGAATGTTTTTGCTAGCTTCCCCAATAATCTCAAAATTCCTCACCACAGCATCGACCACCAGGTCGCTTCTTTTGAATTTTGTCAAAGTCATATCGTCGATGTATGCTTCGATTTTCTCTATGGCCTTGAGGATATCCTTAATCCGAAACACCCAATGTCTAGAAGACATGCTTTGCCTCTTGAAGAATTCTCTTCTTGAGAGCTGGATGCAGTGCACTCTTGGTGACTAAATCGACATCACGATGAAGAAGCTCTTCCAAATAGTTTTTTAATCCCATAAAGCCAAAAATTCCTCTTTTGGAATCAAAGTCGACCAAGATATCAACATCGCTCTTGCGTGAAGCCTCATTTTTGGCAACAGAACCAAATAGAGAAAGCGCACGTGCGCCCAATCGCACAAGGTCTTTCTTATGAGAAGTTAAGATCTTCTTTGCCTCTTTATACAACATAACTCCCTTGCCCTTCGCCTATAAATTGCGGATAGCGATTAAATATACTGTAACACGTTGCAGTGCGTTGAACAAGTGCGAGTTAGAAGAACACTAAACTCGGGTAATGCATGAAGCTTTAGCGATATTGACGGATGAATCCGTCCTATTCAAAAATCCCAATTACAAAGCCGAAGAAATTAAAACCGGTTTTTGGTAAATTCTATTGATAAGATCAGGAGCTCGACATATGAAAAAATGGTTTTTATTTTTTGCGATCTGCGTAGCAGGCTTAGTTTACGCAACACCCATTCAAGATCGCCGGATCGACCCGGTTGCGCTCTCACAGCTCACCACCGCTCTTGGCATTCCCAAAGAAGCCGACATTATTGCAGAAACGCAAAAGCAGTGGCTCCGTCGTCCGGGGCAAGAACGCTGGGAGCTCACTGAACTTTCTCCTGAACAGAGGTGTTTTGTGCTAAATTGGGCAGCAGAGCAGGGCTTGTTCGCCTCTTGGACTCCGCTCTATCAGACCTATGACAAGGCGCTCATCCTGGGTGCCACAACTTATCGCATGCAGATGCGTCTCGATTATCTTAAAAAGCTCTGGCTTCAGGGCGTACGATTCCACGAGATCGTCTGGCTCACAGGTGATCGACCCCTAGATCCTCGTGCTGATGCTCTTACAGATCGCTGCAAAAACGAATCTGAGGCTTCTCATATCCTATGGAACGAAACAGATCTCCCCGAGGAGATGCGCAAGCTGCCCGTGGTTTTTGTGGCTGTGCCCATGAAAAAAGAGGGAACCTCTCTGAAGCGCCCCAATACCGAAGATACAATCATCGCATGGCTTGGAAAAACGCCAGGGCCCTGCACTGCACTCTTTGTCTCCGACCAGCCCTTCTGCGGTTATCAATTTTCAGTGATTAAGTCTTGTTTGCCAGACTTCATCAACTTTGACCTGGTCGGTCAAGGGGTTTCTCCAGATTCACACCCCGCAGCGGCAGCGATCACGCTCGATTCGATTGCTAGGTGGATTTACCATGAGAGCTTGAAAAAATAAGCTGTTCTTTTAGAAACAGCTGGCTCTTTCCTGTCTTCACTTCTGCATTTTGCATTCTGACTTTTTTTAGGGCGATCTTTCTGCCGATTTCGCGGTAAGATTGTAGCACAAGCCAAGCAAGAAATTCGCAGCAATGCTGCAGCTCATGCTTCCCTTGCCGCCAATAAATGTCTGATAGGAATATTGGACGTACGTACCTTCCGCGATTGCGATTGATCTTATTTTCGAGATTGACATAGCTGCAGATGTCATGGCCGGCATGATACAGCAGTAGCGCCAGCATCAGCCGTCCTGTACGACCATTGCCATCTTTAAACGGGTGTATTTGACAAAAATCCAACTTCCAGGCGGCGATGAGAACTAGAGGATCATACTTTCCGGAATTCCAGGCCCTTTTGAACCTTCTGGTGAGCTCTCGCATATACTTTTCGCACTGATGATGAGGCACACAGCGCACGAACCCCTGCGTGATTTCCGAGTTTACAAGCACCCGATTGTTCTTCGACTTGAAAACTCCCTTGGGCTTATCGCTCGTATGAAAGACCTGAGCGTGCAGATTTAAAATCGTGCGTAGGCTAAAAGGGATCGATCGATGCTTTTTACGAATGTACGCAAGTGCACGGGTATAATCCCTTTTTTCTTGTGTCGTATGATGACCGACTCTTAGCGCCTCTTTTCTCTGCTCCCTCGCTAATGTACGATACAGGCGAGGAAAAGAGAGCCTATCGGCCTCCATCTGCTTTTGGCACTTGTAAATCTGAAAAAATGCATTCAGCAGTGAAAAAGGAACCCTTTGCTTCTCCAAAAACGAAGGTTCAAAGGATTTCATCTAAATGACAATCTTTAGGTGGTAGGCGTGGGTGTAGTTGCAACGCGCGCACCCGCTGCGATTTTTTTGAGTTGTGCGGGTGTTAATTCTTTGCCCTTTCTTTTCAAAGGCTCTCTCTTCTTTCTATTTTGCTTCTTTTTCATAATACTCCCCTGTTTATCCTACGAATATGCAAAGAGGATTTATGGGTCAAGGGGGCACAACAGTGGATAAATCCGAGGTGAGTTTGGGACTCTTTACTTCTGCATTCTGACTTTTGATTTCTGACTTTAGAAGCGGGATCCCCTCTCGGCCTTCGGCCTGCCGGGGCGGCGACCCCCAAGCACAAGGCTTGGGGGCTCGACTCCCGCACGAAGCCGCACCGCGGCTTCTTCCGAGCATTTTTTGCTCAGCAAAAAATTGCTCGGAGCGGGAGTCGAACCCGCACGGCATTGCTGCCAGGGGATTTTAAGTCCCCAGTGTCTACCATTCCACCATCCAAGCAAAGGCTTGTGAGTTTACCGCTCGATGTGGAAAAGATTCAAGGGATCCGATAAAAAGCCTTTGTGTAAAATAATTTTTTAAATAAAAGGAGGAAAGAGAGAAAAAAGAGGTTCATTCAATGAAAACGATTTTGTCGCTTGCAGTAATCGCAGCTCTGTTTCCTCAGCTGATATGCGCGGATACAGCAACCGAAGAACAGAAGCCCGGTTTCATCAAGCAAGAGGTTGCAAAGGGAAAAAAGAAGGTCGAGAAGGAGTTTGAGACAGTTGAAGAACATAGCGCTAAAAATACTCCCGGGATCTTTATAGCAGGTGACTTTCTCTATTGGCAAACGCATGAGGATGGTTTGGAATACGCGGTCAGCGGAATTGGAAGCTCTGCAAATGTGAATGCGGTAAAGGGAAAGACATATGAACCGGATTTCGAGTGGGACCCAGGATTTAGAATAGGAGCGGGTTTTACACTTCAAGATGCTCTCTGGGATATAGGTGTATACTGGACGCGGTTAACGAGCCACGCAAGCGATTCTGTCACAGCTGCCGTTCCTAGTTCGAGCACAACACGCTTATTTCCCATTCTTGACCACCTAGACCCTGGACTCAATCTTACTGATGTAAATAGAGCTGATGCCAAATGGGAGCTGCACTACAACATATTAGATTTTCTGGTTGCTAGAGAGCTGAAAATTAATCGTTTTCTCTATCTTCGTCCATTGGGTGGGTTGAGATTTGCTTGGATCAATCAAAACTATGATGTCTCCTATGATTACAGAGCAGGACCGGAGACGACCTCTGTCCATCTTGAGAACGATTTTTGGGGTATAGGAGTGCGTGGAGGCTTAGACGCCTATTGGCAATTGCATAAGATGTTCTCGGTTTTTGCCAAGGCTGGATTTACTATTTTCCACGGAAGCTTCGACATCGAGCAAAAAAACAGACTTGCTTCTAGTGGGGCAACTTATGTGAATATTTCTGATGATTTTACAAGGATCGTTTCTGAGTTGGATATCGCTCTGGGGATTCGAGCGGAAATCGATTTTCAGCCTAAACAGAAAGAAGGGGGGCCTCAGAAACATGAAAAAACCTACCGTTTTGAAGTTCTCGCAGGATGGGAATATGTGCTCTATCCAAAACAGAATCAGACATTCTTGTTCACCGATGCCGCAACAGATGGCAAGGGTATGCGAGAGCGCGGAGACCTGAGCTTCCAAGGATTCACCCTTGGCGCCCTCCTCCACTTCTAACAAACATCCGGCTTAAAAAACCCAATATCTTTAAAGGAGTCTCCCATCGACATGTCGGGGGTTGAGGGGAGCACTATGTGTCTCCCTCGCAACCCCCCGCGACCCCCTTGCGCCCCATCTCGCTTTGAAAAATCCCGTCCTCGGAGGCGGGGTGTGCAAAGCACTACCCCGCACGCGCTTTGCGCTCTCCTGTGGTGGAATTTTTCTGTGCGATCTGAGTCGTCGGGCTGCTCGCGCGCGCTTCCCCAACCCCCTGGGTTGGGTCCCCTCCTCGCGTCGTCTCGCAGTGCCAAGTTAAGATTTCAGAAACAGTGTTCAGAGATCTTCGCCTGGCACTGCGGCATGACACGGAAGGGCCCCCGTGAGGAACGAACGGGGAGGGAGTGCTTGTCGCAGCCCGCGGCTGCAGATGGCACAGAAGAATCGCGGCACAGGAACGCCGAAGGCGTCGCGAGGTAGTGCTCGGCACACCTCGCTTCCGAGCACGCGATAATGCATGCTCTTCAAAGCCAGGTGCAGCTCAAGAGGGCGGCGGGGAACAAGCCAAGGGACTTGTTCCCGCACGTCTATTGCACTCCGCTAAACACCTAACCTTAAAACCGAACTGGGTGTAAAGAAAAAGGCCACCTTTCGGGTGGCCTTTTTTGAATGAATCTTGCAAACCGTTCGCCTAGCGATAGTCGCTTGGAGAGAAGGGCGGCGTGAAGCTTGTAAACGAGGTCTCTTGTGTAAAAGACATCGAAGAGGTTGTTGTTGCAACTCGGCTGAGCTGATTCCCTTCGCTATCTGAAAAGGAGCCATCGTCATCATGCTCTTTTTTCTTTTCTTCTTTCTTCGGTTTTTCTTCCTCTTCTATCGGCTTGGAAAAAAAACTTCCTTCAGAAAGCCCGCTATCTTTTTCTTTATAGCGACCAATGGTTTCTGAGATGAGCTTGGGAGGGGGAGGAAATAGAGGGGTGAACATCGATGATGAAACTTGCGTTTCATCATTTGCACCACCTCCTTCTACGTTAATCTCATGTTTGGGGGCTTCTCTTCTCTCACCATCTGCGCGTTCAAATTGGTCCCCGCGCTCTTGCCGATCTCCACGACGACGACGATTGCGACGTCTATCACGGCGTCCGCGAGGGTGTTGTTGCGGTTGTCCAGCATCTGCGCCCTCTTCACCGGCTGCAACCTCTTCTCGTTCTTCGCGTCTTTCTGGCGCTTCTCTTGGAGCGCGCATAGGAGCTTCTCTTCCTCCGCCAATTTTGATGGCGCGGTCGATGGGCGCATTTTTCAACATGACGCGAGCTTCTTTTACCTCAACTACTTCATAGTCACTGACAGGGACCAAAAAGGATCTTGGTTTTTCAAGCGAGCGAAAGAAAAAGGAGTGTCCAAAGGAGACTACTTCGACAGCTTCGACCTGATATTCTTCTTGGCCTGCTGCTTTACTGCTACGGACGAGTAGTCTATAGCCCTCCTTGGGGGTAATGATAGTCTCTATGACAGGTTCTCTTGTAAAATTCACTGAGTATTCCAGGGTTAAATGTGTTTAGCCTAGCCATAAGCGAGCGGTGTTATTTCTCTTTTGATGCCATGTATTCCAGTAGATCAGCGACACGATGAGCATATCCCATCTCGTTATCGTACCAGGCAATAAGTTTATAAAAATGCGGGTTCAAGGCGATCCCGGCTCCTTTATCAAAAATACAGGAAGCAGGATGGCCGATAAAATCTGAGGAGACCACCTCTTCATCACAAAATTCGATGATCCCCTTCATGGGACCCTCTGCTGCTTTTTTAATCGCATTGCAGATAGCCTCATATGTGGTCTCCTTACTTAAACGCACGGTAAGGTCGACCACTGAAACGTCTGTTGTAGGTATCCGAAAAGCCATACCAGTTAGTTTGCCTTTGACCTCGGGGAGACACTGAGCGACGGCTTTGGCCGCACCCGTCGAAGAGGGAATGATGTTGACACTCGCGGCTCTTCCTCCCCTCCAATCTTTCTTTGATGGGCCATCTACGCTCGGCTGTGTGGCTGTGAGCGAATGGACCGTTGTCATCAAACCCTCCTCGATCCCGAAATTCTCTAAGAGAACTTTGGTGAGAGGAGCAAGGCAATTGGTGGTACATGAGGCATTAGAAAGAACATAGTCAACTTTTGGGTTATACTTTCCCTCGTTGACTCCCATCACAAAAGTGGGGACCTCTCCCTTCGCAGGAGCCGTGATAATGACTCTCTTGGCACCTGCTTGAATATGTTTTTCGGCATCGGCCTTCTCTGTAAAACGGCCGCTGGATTCTACAACGTAATCTACACCGAGCTGTTTCCAAGGCAGCTGGGCAGGATCCTTCTCTGTTAAAACAAGGACTTTTTTCCCGTTGACGATAAGGGAATCTCCTTCGGCTTTAACAGAAAAATTTGGTTTGCGGTGGATGGAATCGTGTTTCAAAAGATAGGCGAGATTATCTGCAGAAACGATGTCGTTAACTGCAACAATCTCAAGATCTTTGTACTTTTCCACAATGATGCGAAAGACGAGGCGACCAATGCGTCCAAAGCCGTTAATCGCTACCTTAATGGGCATCTATCCCCCCACAAATTATGACCCTAGCATATCCGATCGAAGTCAGAAGATCAAGAAATGATGATCGGTGAGTGCTGAATAATGAACTGAATAGAAGGAAGGCCTGTCATGAAACCATGAACGACTACGGCTACGAGAACAAGAGACTAAAATCTTTCTTAATCTCTTTCATTCTGCACTTAGCAATCGTTCATCGTTCGTTACTGCGGGAGGTACTCGATGAAGCAGTTTGGAGCGCTATCACCCAACCGATGGCCTTTTTTGATAATTCTTGTAAAGCCACCATTGCGCGTAGCAAAACGTGTAGAGAGATCGCCAAAAAGCTTATTGATAACCTGGCGATCATTGTTGTAAACCTCAGTGCTTCCCTTTTTCACGGCTCTCGCTTCTTTCGTCGTGAGCGTGTTGTAAGAGATCATGAGGTTTGCAATCGCAAGACGCTTACTTGCAAGAGTATTTTTCTTTGCGAGCGTGATTAATCTGTCTGCATGACGACGTAGCTCTTTCGCTTTTGTCACTGTTGTCTCAATTCGCTCATGTTCGACCAATGCCTTGAGCATATTTGCGAGCATACTACGACGGTGGGAAGAGGTTTTCCCAATTTTAAATGTGTGCTTTCCGTGTCTCATGTGGTTTCTGCCTCCGCGCGCTTATTGATATAGTCGGCGATAAATTCTTTAACGTTATCTCTCGTAATGCCAAATCTTGTGAGATCCATACCAAGAGAGAGTCCCATCTGTTCGAGTTTAGATTTGATTTCAGTGAGAGACTTCTTTCCAAAGTTTCTAAACTTGAGCATCTCAGGTTCTGGCATGATGACGAGTTCTGCAATCGTATCGATGTTTGCTCCTGCAAGGCAATTTGTTGAGCGAACAGAAAGTTCGATCTCATTGATCTTGAGCGCAAGTTTAGCGAGAAGCGCATCGCGATCTGAATCTAGCTCTTCTTGCGTTTGTTCGAAAGTGATCGGGTGTCTTTGCAGCTGATCGAACACTTGTAAATGCATAGTGCCGATCTGTGTCGCGAAAGAGAGCGCTTCGAGAGGAGAGATTCTTCCGTCTGTCTTGACTTCGAGAATGAGCCTGTCGTAATCGGTGTGCTGTCCAACACGTGTATTCTCTACAAAGTAGTTAACGAGGCGTACTGGAGAAAATGCCGAGTCGACAATAATTTCGTCGGCCCATTTTTCTGCGATGCCATGTCTCTCTGAAGGAACGTAACCTCGTCCAATTCCCACTTTGAGGTCGACTTTGCGTGTCATCGGTTTTGTAACGGTAAAAATTACGAGATCGGGGTTGACGAGATCAAAATCGCTATCACCCATGAGGTCTTTTAACGTAACAGCGTACTGCCCGCCTTTTTTGTCGAGTAGATCTCCGCCAATATCGATCACCTTTGAGATCACTTTGATATCTCTTGAGCGATGCTCTTCATCGGTAGGAAGTTTGCGCAAAAGAGCATTTTTCAGATTGAGCACAATGTGCGTCATATCTTCGATAACACCTTCGATTGCCATGTACTCATGAGGAACACCTTCGATGCGTACAGAAACGATCGCAGGAGATTCCATCGAGGTAAGAAGGATGCGTCTTAACGCGTTTCCTACAGTGTGGCCATAACCACGCTCGAAAGGTTCTGCAACAAAGCGCGCAAAATTAGATTTCTCTTCTTCTACCTTGATCTTTGCTGGCAGTTCAAATTTGCCATACTTCACTGACATGATGCTTCTCTCCGATAAATGTTTAAATTATACGCGACGTCTTTTTCGAGCGCGGCAACCGTTATGCGGCACAGGTGTCACATCGCGAATGATCGTAATCATAAGCCCTGAACTTTGAAGGCCTCTTACAGCAGATTCTCTTCCTGCGCCGGGTCCTTTTAAGTTCACTTCAACCTCTTTCATCCCTGCAGACATCGCAACTTTTGCAGCGTCTTGTGCAGCCACAGTTGCTGCATATGCAGAGGATTTGCGTGAGCCAGAAAAATTGACCTTTCCAGCTGATGCCCATGAGATGACATTTCCAGCGAGGTCAGTGATGGCGACGGTTGTGTTGTTAAAAGTAGATTTCACATGAGCGATGCCACTAGGAACAGCTCTTGCCATCTTCTTTTTTGGTTTCACAGCAGGTTTTTTAACGACTGCCTTTTCGACTTCTTGCTTAGCCAAGGGATGCTCTCCTATTTTTTCTTACCGGCGACGGTCTTTCTCTTTCCTTTACGTGTACGCGAATTGGAACGTGTTCTCTGTCCGCGCACGGGTAATCCTAAACGGTGTCTCATTCCACGATACGCATGGATGGAAATCAGTCGTTTAATGTTGTTTTGAACTTGCCGACGCAAGTCACCTTCAACGGCATATTCTGACTGGAGAGTTGCGTTCAATCGCGCAATCTCTTCTTCAGTCAACTTGTTTGCTTTCATATTCGGATTCAGACCGAGTTTGGCAATGACTTCATTCGCCAATCGTCGTCCAATTCCATAGATATACGTGAGACTAATCTCAAGACGTTTATTGTCAGGGATGTCAATCCCAATCACTCGCGGCATGCAGACATTCCTTCTCTAAATGGTTGATCTTGAAGTGAAATGAAACAAATTTAGCATAGTAATGAAAATGGCACAACCTCAAATAAAGTTTTTCCTGCCTCTCTTCATAAAACCCTCGTACCTTTTCGTGAGCAAATGCGACTCAATTTGCTTGGAGGTGTCGAGGACTACCCCCACTAAAATCAGGAGGGAGGTTCCTCCAAAAAAATAAGCGATTGTTGCATCGACGCCAATCAACTTGCCTACAATGGTAGGAAGGATTGCGATCGCCGCTAAAAAAATTGCTCCTGCCAGGGTAATGCGATTCATGGTCTCCTCAAGAAAATCTTGAGTCGGTTTTCCTTGTCTGATCCCCGGGATAAATGCCCCATTCTTTTTCATATCTGAAGCGATCTGTTCAGGATGAAACTGTGTTGCGGTCCAGAAATAGGTAAAAAAGAGAATGAGAAGGACGTAGAAAATCGTGTGCACTGTGTTTCCCGGGGAGAGCATACTCGCAAACTGTCCAAACCAGTTGCCCTTCCCAAGAAACTGCCCAAGTGTCGCAGGAAACATCAAAAGCGAAGAGGCAAAAATAACAGGGATTACACCTGCATAGTTAATTTTTAAAGGGATAAATGCAGATCCGCCCTCTGCTTCATGTTTGCCCACAACGCGGCGCGCATATTGCAAAGGAATCTTTCGCTGACCCTGGATAATGAGAATTGTACCCACGATAATTAATACGAAAAGCGAGCTAAGCACAACGAGCGACGAAAAAGTCATCTGGCCAGGCTCTTGAGAGTCCAAATTGAGCTGCTTGATGATCGAGCCGAGCGTTGTGGGAAGCGAGGACAGGATCCCGATCGTGATGATGAGGCTGATTCCATTGCCTACCCCCTTTTCTGTGACCTGTTCACCGATCCACATGAGGAACATAGTTCCAGCTGTCATCGTAAACATCACAAGCATATAAAAGAGCCAAGGAATACCAAAAGCTTGAACATCGACAAGTTCAGGAACAATCACTCCGGGATTTTGCGCATTGAGTTGAACGGCGTATTTGGCAAACAGCCCAGCTTGGAAAAATGCGAGAATAACCGTAATTATTCGTGTCCACTTTCCAAGTTTTCTACGTCCTACATCAGGATTCTCTTTCATTTCGCGCTGCATGCTTGGAAGAAGCGCAACGAGAAGCTGCATGATGATCGATGCTGAGATGTAGGGCATTACGCCAAGAGCGATAATGGTCATCTGGGCAAATGCTCCGCCAGAAAAGACATCCATCAACTGAAAGAGATTCTGTCCACCACCGGTTGCATTCCGAAAAAGCTCCAGAGCGGCATCGCCATTGATCCCTGGGACAGGAATATGCGCGCCAATGCGACACACAACCAACATCAAAAGCGTAAAGTAAATTTTAGCGCGCAATTCGGGAATAGAAAAGATGCGCTTAATACCCTCGATCATAGATACAAGATCCTTGGTAGGCTCTTCTGGTTATTCGATAACCGGAGAGAGCTTTTTATAAGGGATAGATTGCTTTTCTAATTTTTCAACCGCAGCTTTGGAAAAATGGTGAGCTTCGATAGAAAGTTTTTTCTTCGAGATCTCGCCAGATGAAAGCATTTTGATCTGTTTTGCAGCGCGTCTGCCGATAAGACCTTTTTCACGCAGTGTTACCGCGTTTACGACCTCTCCATCTTTGTAGTAGGCATTGATGAGATCAAAATCAATGATCGCAACTTCAGACTGGAAGCGTGTGTTTGGGAAACCTCTTGCAGGCAGTTTTCGGTAAAGTGGCGTACGGCCCCCTTCACGTCCATAGTTTTGGCGATAACCACAACGTGCTTTGTCGCCCTTGTTGCCTCTTCCGCATGTTTTGCCGCGCTTAGAACCCATACCTCGACCTACTCGACGGCTCTTTTTCACGGGACGGTGGGTGTTATTTAGATTTTCTAAGGTAATCATACAGTCTCTCCCATTCCGCGGAGCGCTAAACACTCTTTGCGATTTTTTAAGCTCAATAATGCTTTCAGGACCGCCTTAACTTGGTTCAAAGGATTGTTGGAACCGTAGATTTTAGCAACGATATCCTTAACTCCACCGAGTTCTAAAACAGAGCGCACTTTGGAACCGGCAATTACACCTGTTCCTTCGCGTGCGGGCTTCAGCAGCACTTTAGAACCATCCCACTGCACTGTGACTTCATGGGGAATCGTTCTTCCTTCCATTTCAAACGTCATTACATTTTTTCGCGCAGCTTCAGTGCCCTTGCGAATCGCATCGGATACCTCATTGGCCTTTGCAAAGCCAAAGCCGATGTGACCTTGTCCATCCCCAATGATGATCAGGGCGGAGAAGCTAAACTTTCGTCCCCCTTTTACAACTTTGGAAGAACGGTTGATATAAAGGACCTTCTCTTCAAACTCGGTCCCAAAATCTTCTGCATGCTTAAATCGGTATCTCTCGCTCGTCATTGGTGTCCTTAAAACTTAAGTCCGGCTTCACGCGCAGCACCAGCAAGTTCGGCGATGAGGCCGTGAAACTTGTATCTGCCGCGGTCGAAGACAACTTTTTCGATGTTTTTTTCTTTTGCGAGTTCGGCAATTTTTGCGCCGACCTCTTTTGCTGCACTCTTAGATTTCTTCAGCATCTTCCCTTTGGTGCGCAGGTCTTTGCTCATCGTTCCTACGCCCGCTAGGGTGACTCCATTCTCATCGTCGATAATTTGCGCAAAAAGGTGCTGATTGCTTTTGTACACAGAGAACCTCGGGAGAGAAGAGTTCTTCTTCACCTGCTTTCTCACGCGCCAAACACGTTTTTGGCGTTTCATCTGACGTTTAATTAAATTCTGCTCCATCTCAATCGCCTCTTATGATGTTGCTGCAGCGCCTTTGCCTTTCGCAGCCTTACCAGCTTTTTTGCGTACATATTCATTTTCATAGCGAATCCCCTTGCCTTTGTAAGGCTCAGGTGGCTTCTTCGCTCGCACTGCCGCGGCAAACTGGCCAACGGTATGCTTATCAATTCCGGTTACGATAATCGTAACGCTCTTATCTACTGCAACCTTGATCGTTGAAGGAATTTGCACCTTTGTAGGGTGGGAAAATCCGAGTTGAAGGTCAAGTGTATTTCCTGAAATCGCGGCGCGGTATCCAACTCCTACGAGGGAGAGCTTCTTTTCAAATCCCTTGCTCACGCCTTCGATCATGTTATTGATGAGCGCGCGGAAAAGTCCGTGCGTGGTTCTTGGCATCGAGACCTTCTCATCTTTTTCTACAACCACCTTCCCATCCGCAACCTTGACAGAGATCCCTTTTTCAAGAGGATAAGAAAGGGTCCCTTTCGGGCCTTTAACATGTACCGATCCAGCATCAGTTTTAATCTCTACACCAGCCGGGAGAGGAATGGGCGCTTTACCGAGTTTTGACATCTGTTTGACTCTCCTGAATTACCATACGAGGCAGAGAAGCTCTCCGCCTACTTTTAAATCACGTGCTCTTTGACCATCGATAATTCCTCTGGGTGTAGAGAGAATAGCAACTCCCATACCTCCATGGATACGTGGAATACTCTGATAGCCTACGTAACGTCTAAGGCCAGGGCTGGAAACTCTCTTCAACCCTTGAATCACCGGTTCTCTTCCTTTTCCGTATCTGAGAAAGGCGCGTACTCTGCCGTTCTTCTCATCTACCAGGAAGTTGTCCATGAATCCTTGCTCTTGCAAGATCTTGACGATATGCATTTTTTCCTTGCTGAAAGGAAAATCGACAAATCGATTGCGTGCAGTTTTAGCATTTCGAATTCTGGTCAAAAGATCAGCAATTGGATCGCTCATTGACATGGACTCTTTATTCTCCCTTTTTGAAAGGAAAGCCGAGCATCGTTAGAAGCTCTTGGCACTCCTCGTCGCTTTTTGCAGATGTGACAAAGGTGATATTCATACCTTGTGTTCTTTTCACTTCATCGAGATTGATCTCGGGGAAGATGATCTGCTCTTCAATTCCTAATGAATAGTTTCCACTTCCATCAAACTTGATGGGAAACCCGCGAAAGTCGCGGATACGTGGAGAAACAATATGGCAGAAGCGATCGAAAAAGTCATACATCCGTTTTTTGCGGAGGGTGACTTTAAGCCCAATAGCTTGCCCTTCTCTTAACTTAAAGTTTGCAACAGACTTTTTGGCACGTGTAAAAATTGGCTTCTGTCCAGAAATAAGAGCCATTTCTTTTACACAATCTTGCAATGCGTTCTTATCTTTGGACGCTTCCGCAAGACCCATACTGATGACGATCTTTTTCAATTCTGGGATGAGCGATGCATTTTTATAAGCGAACTTCTCTTTGAGAGCGTCTTTCACTTCGCTTCTGTATTTTTTTAGTACTCTAGCCATTACTTGCCCTTGCCTCGTTTTTCTGGAGCGCGCAGCTCACGGTAGACAACTTCTTTCTTGCCTTCGCTATAGATGAGCTCTTTCTTTTTGCGGTCAGCAGACTCACGCACTTTGAGCTTTAAAGGTTTACCCTCGTCATTGCAAAGGCACACGTTCGAGATGTGAATCGGCATTTCCATTTCCATCACACCAGGTGTTGGAACTTTTGCTTTGCGCTTCACATGTTTTTTTCTGATGTTCAAACCTTGGATAACAACTCGGTCACCTTTGCGAGAAAGAATTTTCCCGGTCCGGCCACTCTCATTTCCAGTCAGAACAACGACTTTGTCGTCCTTTTTAATCCACTTGTTGCTCATATATATTATATAACCTCTGGTGCGAGTGAGGTGATTTTAACAAATCCTTTTTCCCGAACCTCTTTTGGTACAGGGCCGAAAATACGCGTTCCGCGAGGTTCGCCTTTATCATCGATAATCACGCAGCTATTCTTATTGCTAAATCTGAGGAAAGAACCATCGTTTCTACGGATATACGCTTTTGTACGAACGACGACTGCACGAACGACTTCGCCCTTCTTTACGGTACCGTGTGGATCTGCATCTTTTACTGCACAAATGATCACATCGCCTACAGACGCATAACGTCTGCGCGTTCCGCCTAGAACTCGAAAGCAACGAACGCTTTTGGCTCCGGAATTGTCGGCAACTTCTAGATTGGTCTCTTGTTGAATCATGGTCTTCTACTTATTTTGAAGTTGTTGTTTCGGTTCCCAATACATCGATAACGCGCCATCTTTTAAGTTTCGAAAGAGGCCTTGTCTCTACAATTCTCACGCGTTGACCCACATCAATCTTCTGGTCCTCTACGTGAGCATAATATTTCTTTCCCCGCGTAACGACTTTGTTAAAAGTCGGATGACGGTATGTGCGTACGACTTGCACCGTGACGGTCTTGGCCATCTTATTGGAGACCACAATCCCTTCACGCATCTTCTGGTTAATTTTTGCTCGCTCTTTCATCTCACACTCTCTTGTTTCTCTCTGAGGATCGTAAGTAGACGTGCTCTATCGCGCTTCTTTTCGCGGACAAGATGCGGCTTATCTAACTTTCTCGAGAGTCTAAGTTCGCAATTCATTTGATAAACATCTTTAGCGAGCTCTTGCTGCTGCTCTTGCAAATCAGCCACGCTTTTTTCTCTTAATTCTTTAGCTTGTAACATCCGTTATACCCTCTCCACGCGTTCGACAAACCGGCTACGAATAGGAATTTTCGCTGCAGCTCTTCTCAGAGCATTTTGAGCTACCTCTTTAGTAACTCCTCCAACCTCAAACATGATTCTTCCTGGACGGATGACAGCTTCCCAATGATCAGGAGCGCCCTTTCCTTTACCCATACGTGTTTCAGCCGGCTTCTTAGACACCGATTTATCAGGAAAAACACGGATCCAAACTTGACCACGTCTATTAAAATACCGGTTAATCGCTACGCGGCATGCTTCGATCTGTTGGTGCGTAAGACGTCCGCGATCGAGGGCTTGCATTCCAAAGTCGCCAAAATCAAGAAAGTTCCCGCCCTTACTTTTACCGGCTTGGGCGCCTTTTTGCATTTTTCGATATTTAGTGCGTGTCGGAAATTGTTTTGCCATAAACCTTTAGCCTCCAACCTTTGGAGCAGTCTCTTCGCCCTTGTTGATCCAGACTTTTACACCGATCGATCCATACGTTGTTTCTGCACGTCCAGTAGCGTAATCGATCTCAGCACGAATCGTGTGAAGAGGAACGCGACCCTCTTTGTACCACTCAGTACGAGCGATCTCTGCGCCGCCAATCCTTCCAGAAACTTGGACTTTGATTCCAGCGGCTCCAGCATCTCGTGCTGCCTGCATCGCCTTCTTCATCACGCGTCTAAAAGGAACCCGACGCTCTAATTGCTTTGCGATTCCGTCTGCCACAAGTTTTGCATCTAGGTCGGGACGCTTGATCTCTTCGACTTCGATCCAGATATCCTTTCCCGTGAGCTTTTTGAGCTCTTGTTTCAATACATCAATCTCAGCGCCTTTTTTGCCGATGACGAGGCCTGGACGCGAGGTGTGAATTGTCACTTCAATTTTTCCACTCATCCGTTTAATGACGAGCTGAGAAGCGTTTGCACAGCAAGATTTGCCCATGAGAATTTTGCGCAGCTCAACGTCTTCTCCGAGGAGATTTCCGAAGTCCTGCTTGTTGGCAAACCAGACCGATTTCCATTTCTTGTTTCGGATTAATCTAAAGCCAATTGGCGATGTCTTTTGTCCCATGTTTAGGCTCCAACTACAATTGTAAAATGGCTAGTGCGCTTCATCACTGGCACCTGGCCTCCGCGGCTCTTCGATTTCGAACGCTTAAGTACTGGTCCCGCATCAACCCGCACCTCTTTAACTTTTAAATCTCTTCGCTGGACATTGAGCCTCGTTTCAGCATTTGCAACAGCGCTGTCCAGTGTCTTTTTAAGGAGACGCCCAGCTTTCATATTGCTAAGCATGAGCTGAATTGTTGCATCCTCAACCATTAGCCCTCGAATTACATCGGCCATAAGCCTTGCTTTTCGGGGAGGAATTCTTACATTTTTTGTCAGAGCGCGTGCTGTATCCATAATAATCTATCTATCCTTTGGAATTTGCTTTGGCTGCAGGTGCAGCAGGGGCTGCGGCTCCAGGCGCACCAGCGGCAGCACCAGCTGCAGCTTCTGCGATCTTCTTCGAACCGTGACCTTTAAAGATGCGTGTAGGCGAAAACTCACCGAGTCTGTGTCCAACCATATTCTCTGTGACAAACACCGTGATGAATTTACGTCCATTGTGCACTTCAAAAGTATGTCCAATCATATCTGGAAGAATCATCGATCGTCGCGACCAAGTTTTAATGACTCTTTTTGCTCCGCTCTGATTCTGTTTCTCCACCTTATCGAGGAGATGATGGTCAACGAACGGACCCTTTCTCAGTGATCTTCCCATTTATTTTCCCCTAGTCCTCTATTTCCTTCGATCCTGAACAATCCACTTATTGGATTTGCGCTTAGATCGAGTACGATATCCTTTGGTATACATCGCCCACGGCGTTTGTGGGAGATAACCGTTATGTTTTCCTTCGCCTCCACCATGCGGGTGGTCAACAGGGTTCATCGCTGTTCCACGTACTGTTGGTCGGATGCCCATCCAACGGATGCGGCCCGCTTTTCCTTCAGAACGGAGATTTCTCTCTGCGTTCGAAACAATACCAAGAGTCGCTCTGCAGTTTTCATTGATCATGCGAATCTCACCAGAAGGCATTTTCAATGTGACATAACCGCCACTACGCGCCATAAGCTGCGCCGAAAGACCCGCCGAACGCACGAGCTGTCCGCCACGACCTGGATAGATTTCGATATTGTGAATAGCCGAGCCGAGTGGAATGTGTTTCATACGCATGCAGCAGCCCACGTCAAATGGAGCCTCATCGCTTGTAGAAACCTCATCACCCCTCTTTAGTCCCTGTGGAGCTAAGATGTAGCGCTTCTCGCCATCTGCGTAGTGCAAAAGAGCAATGTGCGCGCTGCGATTTGGATCATATTCAACAGAGGAGACCTTTGCTGGTACATTTTCCTTGTCGCGTTTGAAGTCGACAAGTCTCACAAACTTCTTATGGGCTGCACTACCACGATGACGACAAGTCACATGTCCATGGTGGTTACGGCCAGAGGTTCTACGAACGCGTTTCAAAAGAGCTTTTTGCGGTTTAATCGTTGCTCTTCCTTCACGAGTAAGCTCTCCGTTGCTTGTTAAAACGAGATGTCGCTGAGTGGGAGTAATTGGGCGAAATTTTTTAGTCATAGTTTACACCTTTTCCTCGAGTGTATCTCCGGGTTGAAGGGTCACTACAGCCTTCTTAAACCCCGCTTTGTAACCAATTCTTCCACGTACGCTTTTAGCTTTCTGTTTCATGTTGATCGTGTTAACTTTCGCAACACGAACTTTCTTCTTAGAGTAGATCTCTTCGACAGCGTTAGCAATTTCTTGCTTATTTGAGCGCTTGTCTACAAGAAAGACATACTTTGGAGAATCACATTTTTTTACGCTGGGATTGCTTTTGTTAAATTGCAGCTGCTCAAGCACTTTTGCTTTTTCGGTGATGTAGCGCGATTTAACCACTTCGTAGGGATTTCTTTTCGACATGGTTAAGACCCTTTACCTATAAAATTTTTAAGCTCATCGACTGCGGGCTCCAAAAAAACCAGCTCATGGTTTACAGTGATGTCATAACCACTAGCATTTGGGAGCAGTCGGAAACTTGCTCTTGGAATATTGCGGAGGCTCTTGAGGAAGATCTCATATTTATCAGAGAGAGAGCCTTCATCTTTTTTCTTTGTCTTTGGAAGAGCTCCTTCTGCGATGAAGAGAACACGCTTTCCAGAGAATTGAAGCGCCTCTAAAAATTGCGCGACTTTCTTTGTCTTAGGCTCTTTGAAGAGTTCAACTTCAAGAACATGAACTTTACTGTTTTGAATTTTGTCTGCAATCAGCTTTCGAATTGCCAGACGCTTCTCTTTTTGGTTGATCCGCACATGCTGATCAAACTTTGGCTTTGGAGCATGAACACGTCCGCCACCTTTATACTGAGGAGCGCCAAGATAACCTTGACGAGCGCGCCCTGTACCCTTTTGGGGGTGCGGTTTTTTTCCACTATGGTTTACCTCGGCTCTACCTTTGGTCTTCGCAGACCATTGCCGCGCGTTATTGCGGATGGCAACGAGATAATCTTTGATCATTTGCGAATTGACAGTTGTATCGAGCAGATCATCAGCAATTTCTACTTTGCCAACTTCAGCTCCTGCCAGATTGTATTTTTTTAGAATCGCCACAGTCTATCCCCTTACGATTTCTTCTTGGTCTTTTTTTTCGCTTTGAACACGTAGACCAGACCGCCGCGCGCTCCTGGAATTGCGCCCTCAACGATGAGCACTTGTTTTTCAGGATCTGCTTTGACAACTTTCAGGTTTTGCACAGTTGTTGTCTCATCACCCATATGTCCCGCTTTCTTTTGTCCGGGAAGGCAACGACCTGGAGATGTTCTCATCCCGCAAGAACCGCCATGACGGTGAAAGCCAGATCCGTGTGCCGCAGGACCGCCAGCAAAGTTGTGTCTCTTGATTACGCCCTGGTATCCTTTACCTTTAGAAACGCCTCGCACGTCGACAAAACCCGCATCAGCGAAATAGCTGACATCGATCTCTTGTCCTACAGCGAACTCTTCTGCCTTCTCTACACGCGACTCAGCCAAAAAGCGTCTGGGCTCTACGCCGCCCTTAGCAAAATGGCCCTGTTGAGCCTTTGCGACATTTTTCTTTTTAGCGAGCTTTACCGCGCCGAGCTGGACAGCGTTATAGCCTTCACCTTCTTGACGCTTCACCTGCACAACCACGTTTGGCTCTGCGGCGATCACGCTGCAAACAACAAGATTACCCTCTTTATCAAAGAGCCTTGTCATTCCAATTTTTTTTCCCATCAGTTTCATATAAAGGATCCTTAAAGCGAAAAAGCAGCTCTCAAGTTGTGTGACCTAGAGAGAATTTTTCAGTAGCGAAGAGGCTAACAAAACTCTCAATTTCTGCACAATCTCAATTTCAAAGCGGTGCTTATCAAAACTTCACACGAGGTTATAGAGAGAGGCTCATTTCCCTCAACATTTTTCTTCTTGGACGCGCAGAAAGAGAGACCTCTCTCCTAGGAAAACAAGGGAGAAAAATGCACCGGCCCTCGATGGACAAAGGACGTAAATGGACGAAAAAGGACCTACATGGACGTAAACGGACGGGGGGGCCGCAAAGGACAATCTCTCTTTTCTTGGGGCCCATCCATTAGGCCCTTTTTTAATTTTGAATGGCAGGAGCTTCTTGCTGCCTTGCAAGGCGACTCTTCGCAACCATGCTGGCAACCAGCAGAAGAAAGCTGGAAACAAGCAGGGTTGAGGCGAGGAGCGGGAGTACAGGGGCTCCGACGAGGAATTCGCCGAGACTGAGGATCGACCAGGCGAGCATGGTGACCCGAGAAGCGAGAGTGAGGAGGTGCATAAACTTTTGTTGGTTAACATCCTCGGCGTCTTCTGGAACGGCGGAGAGGTTTCTCCAGCTCTCCAAGGTTCCAAAAAAAGATAGGACCCCAGTTGCACCAAAGCCCAGGGCTTGGGCAAGGGGGACATAAGAGCCAAGCGAGAGGAGCCCTATCGAATCAGCCCAGTGAAAAGTGTTGGCAAGCGTGCCTCCAAAGCTGGTCGCATTGATAGCGGTCTGCTCGAGGCTATCAGAACCGCAGCCTCCCACTAAGCGGAAAAAGGTATCGGTGATCAGAGCGACCCAGATTCCCCCGAAAATGGCAGATCCCGCATCCCAAACAAAGGGTTGAGGGGTAGAGGCGGGAGTGGATTGTAGGGCAACAGAATTCATCTTTAAAATGAGGGTAGCGGGGGAAGGCGCTCTACGACCACTCTTTCATAGAAGTGAGCAAAGATCTTGGTGACCAGAAAAATCGTCGAAAGAACGAGAAGAAGTCCCATAAGCAGAGCAGAACCCTCAACGGCGATCCCAGAGAGCATGATCGCAAGGCCCGCGATAGATAGCACAATGGAAGCCCCATCTTTCACCAGCCTAACCAAACAGAGCCTCCCACGCAGATCGAGCGCTGCAATTTCCTCCACTTCGATAACCAGATTGCCTTGTCTGACGGTCCGAATCTGGTTCATTAAATCCCATTGATTGCTCGCATCGACGCCGTCAGAGATGAGTGATGTTCCCTCAAATACGCCGCAAATCCAAGGGGCGCACTTTCCCATGTCGACCCATTTTTTATTGTGCATGAGTAGAGAGCCTTCGCTGACGGTATTGAGAAAATCGACGCCTTGAAGAAGCGTTTGTTTCGCAAGGTGTGAGATCCCCTCATCTCTCTGCGCAAGTGAAGGATTGCAAAAAACTCGGATGAGCTCGTCTGTTTTCTGATAAAACTTTGTGCCCTCAGCAACGACGTCTGCCCAGACGAGCATCGACCAGCCATCGCTCGCAGCGTCTCGTACGCTATCCGCAACACGCCACTGCTCTCGACTAAGTGGCAACACCTGCATGTATTGCGCGCTCAGCTGAATGGCCTTCAAAAGATCTGCGGGACCATCCGCCGACGAAAAGTAGTCGACAATATGGGTGCAGAAGCTCTTTGGCTCGGAAGGCTGGTCGCCACCGATACGAAGCGATGTAGACATGTTCTTCTTTTGTCTTGTTTATCTCGGCTTAGCTTCCGTCTACATCCACGCCCAGATCATCACCGTCTGGTTGCTCGTCTGCACTACCAGGGAATACACCCCCAGCACTAAGATCAACGCCATGGAATGCACCTCTTGGCGCTGCAGCTGCTGCCGCTCCGGGCCTACGATCCACGAGATCAGGAAGTCTTGGGTAGCTTGGATTGATGATGCGGTATGAACGTTGCGCAAATTCCCCAAAAATGGTGAATGCAAGAGCGCTTGTAGAGGCAACGAGAATCCAGAAGGAGGCGTGTGGAATTGCGACCACAAATGCTGAAACAAGCGCAATAACTGCAAGCGCGATGTAAGAAACGCATTTTGCAAGGTCGATCAAATTGAGCTCAAGCACCATTTCGGGATCGAATCTGTCGTCGATATTCAATTCCTCGACGCGCTCTTGCCCAAAGAAACGACGAACTGCATCCTCTGCTTCCCCGACAGCAGGTGTCAGTATCTTTGTGGCAACCCATATTCTCCCAATATCATTTGCTGCCGCATCGAGCATAGAGAAAAGAAGCGCACCTGCATTGATTTGGCCCAACTGCTTCAACGTCTCTGGAGCAATTGCCATGACTCTAGAACTCAAAAACTCTGCAGAATCAGTGAGTGGAGACATCACACCGGCGGCATCTAGAGCCGTCTGGTAACCCAAGCGGAGATAATTATTATCCGAACCAGCTTCAGGACCGTGCATAAAGGTAAAAAAGCTTTTAACGAAGGTGTAGATCCTTTCGGGAAGATCGATGAGTCCAAAAGCATTTTTCCCATCTTTTAATGCCCCTTTCAGCCTCATTGCCTCAGCAGGAAGAGGATCATTTGAAATGTAGTCCTTCCAAAAAGTTGTATCGGCGCCAATTTTCCACCAGTCAACGACATGGTACCCTACTTTAAAGGCGTTGCTTACGCCTGACTTTGCCTTCATCCAATCGAAGAGCTCTTGCGTGACACCACGGTATTGCTGCCGCTGATCCAAAATGGGGCGACTCATCGTTCCTGCATATGGGCGAACCGACATAAGATTTTCTCCTCAATTAATTAAGTTTGCCCAAATAGCATAGGAAAAGAGAGAGATTAAGTAAAACAATTTGGACCTCTTGTTTGCTGTAAAAAAAGAAATTTAATCTGTTTTTAAAATTAGAATTTTACAGCGCCAAAAAAGACAGGAGCCGCTTTCTTTTCTCGGTGCTCTCGGAGTACTCGGTGTTTAAATTCTTTATTTTCTCCAGAAAAACCCGAGTAATCAGGAAAGGACAAAAGCCTGATGCATGCCCCTCAAAAAATCTTTCACGGGCATGCTCTTTTTTCCCTCGAGCTGAACTTCTAGGAGAGCGAGAGCATCTTTGCTACAGGCGACAATGAGCTCCTCTTTTCCGGAGGAGAGAACCTCTCCGGGATTTCCTACGACGCCGGTTACAACGCGGCTGCGTTTGATTTTAAGCCGCTTTTTTTCGCTTCCCATCTCGATTTCACACCAGGCGCCCGGTGATGGCGAAAGCGCGCGGATCTGGTTGTGGATCTTTTGGGCAGGATCGCCCCAGTGAATACGCTCTTCTTTCGGTGTGATTTTAGGAGCAAATGTCACGAGTCTCGGGTCTTGTGGGGTTTTGCGGACCTTGCCCTGTTCAAATGCGTGGATGACCTTCAGAAGCGCGGGACAGGAGAGCTGGCACAGCTTTTGCGAGAGTTCACCACAGGTCATCTCATCGGGAATGGGAAGTTTTACGACCTCGAGCATGTCACCTGCGTCCATTTCCAGAACCATCTCCATGATGGTGACACCGGTCTCTTTGCACCCGTCCATCAGCGCGCGCTGCATGGGAGCGGCTCCGCGGTACTTCGGCAGTAGGCTTGCGTGAATATTGATGGCGCCGTGTTTTGGAATATCTAAAATGCTCTTTTTCAAGATCTCTCCGTAGGCAACGACGACAAAAAGATCGGGAGCAAACGCTTTTAACGTCTCGACAAATTCGGGCGTTGAGGCTTTTTCAGGCTGCAGAAGTGGAATCTCCGGACAGACCTGCTCAGCGACCTCTTTAACAGGAGGTGATGCAACGCGTTGCGATCTCCCAAAGGGGCGATCGGGTCTTGTCACGACAGCAACAACGGTGATCTGGTTTTGAAGAAGGAATCTTAGGATTTCCGCAGCGAAGACACTGGTTCCGAAGAAAATAACTCTCATTACTGGGCGTTGTTCCATAAAATCAGAAGAATTTAAACACCGAGCACAGCGAGACCACCGAGGCGCTTCGCGCAAGAAGGAAAACTATTTCTTTTTTCTCTCTTCATCTCGGTGCACTCGGTGTTTATTTTACCGATTTATGCAACAAGATGGGATGCAATTAGACTTCGAGGAGCTCTTCAAAAGCCTCGAAATCCTCTTGGGGCTCATGGGTGATCCCTTGAAGGCCAATCAATCCGCGTTTCGAATTGCGGCAGAAATCAAGCCAGTGTTGAATGTGCGGGTTCATCTCCACTTCACCTTCGATTGCTTTGATCGCTTCAGAGAGACGAAGTCCCGAGCGGTATGTGAGCTTAAAAGCTTTTGTAAGAGCCCTTCTCACATCGATGGAGAAGCCGTGTCTCTTGAGGCCAATCATGTTCAGCCCACCCAATCGGTAGGGAGCTCCGGCACCCAGTGTATAGGGAGGCACATCATGGGTAATGCGGCTGAAGCCTCCAACCATCGAATAGCACCCAATGCGAGAAAATTGATGTACGGGAGTCATCCCGCCGATGATGGCGTAATCTTCGATAACAACGTGGCCTGCGAGCATGGCGTTGTTCGCCATGATGACGCGGTTTCCAATTTCGCAATTGTGAGCGACGTGGCAGTAGGCCATGATGAGGCAGTTGTCTCCAACTTTTACAACAGAGTTCTCTTGGCAAGAGGAGTTGATCGTTGCAAACTCGCGGATCTCACAGTTTTTCCCGATCACCACATAGGTTTTTTCACCGCGGAATTTGAGATCCTGTGTCTTTGTACCAATGCTTGCAGAGGGCCAAATGACGGTACCTTCACCAATGGTGGTATTTCCATCGATATACGCATGCGACTTGATGATGGCGTTCTTTTCGATTCTTACGTTGCTCTTGATGACAGCGAACGCTTCGACAGTGACATTCTCGCCGATCTGTGCGCCTTTCTCAATCACTGCATTTGGATGAATGTTTCCCATGAGATTCCTATGATTATTTGAGCGTTAAAGCTGCTCCTTATGGACAAGGGCAAATCCGATCTCGGCTTCTACTGCTACGAGGTCGTTGACTAGCGCCTTAGCTACGATTCTCCCCCCCTTGCCGCTCACGTGCATCCCTTGCACATGTAAAATCAGCACGTCGCCGGGGATAACCGGTCTTCTAAATTTTACGTTATTGATGTTTAAGAGTACGGCGATCTTATCCGTATGCCCTTTCTGATGGACCAGAATGCCTCCAGTCTGCGCAAGAGCTTCGAGAATGAGCACTCCTGGCATAATCGGGACCCCAGGAAAATGCCCTTGAAAAAACTGCTCATTGGCTGTGACGTTCTTCTGTCCGATGATAATATTCTCTTCGAGACTGATAGAGAGGATTTTGTCGACGAGTAAAAATGGATAACGGTGGGGCAGTATTCCCAAGATCTTTTTCACATCAAAAACAGTAGGAGCGACCGAAGTAGGGGCCATTACACATTCTCCATCGTGATATGTTTTGCGAGTTCTTTTGCAAAGGCGACATTGGACGTGTGACCTGAACGAATAGCGATGATGTGCGCAAGGAACGGGGTGCCGATGAGGGAGAGATCTCCAATCAGATCCAAAATTTTGTGGCGCACCATCTCATCTTTGAAACGGAGTCCTTCGGGATTAGCAACCGCATTATCTCGGATCAGGACCGCATTCGACAAATTCCCACCTTTCAAGAAGCCCTTTTCAATCAAAGGGACGATCTCTTCGTATAAAGAAAAGGTGCGACAAGGAGCAATCTCATTCTTAAAATTAGCTTCGTTGCAAACAATTGAGAGGTATTGGGAACCGATAAATGCGGAGTGAGGATAGTGTAGGGTGTAGCTGATTCGGTATTCATTTGAAGGAAGAGCAACGATGTGCGTATCTCCCTGAGACCAGAAGACGGGTCTTTCTAGCTTTCCAAACACTCTCTCTTCGGTTTGTTCGGCAATTCCAGCCTGTTCGATGAGCTCGACAAACTCCTTTGCACTTCCGTCGAGAATGGGGATCTCGGGACCATGAATTTCGATTAGGGCATTATCAATCTGGCACCCCTTCAGGGCGGAGAGAAGGTGTTCAACGGTTTGAATCAGCGCCCCCTGACAACCGATCATGGTGCAACGGGGTGTTCCTTGAACATATTCCAAAATTGCTGGAAGAAAAGGTTTTCGAGGAAGGTCTGTTCGCTGAAAGAGAATCCCCGTATCTGCCTCGGCTGGACCAATGGAAAGAACTGCCTTTTCACCGGTAAAAAGGCCCTCTCCTGCAAGAGAAACTTTGCGCTGTAAAGTGCGCTGTTTCGTTTGCGATGAGGAGACCGGATCTTTTTTAACTTCGGGCAGCGTACAGTTTATAGACAAACCTCACCTCTAAAAACACTCATGAATCGAGATTTCAGCAAAGTTAGCCCACCCCCCGATTTTCAGCAAGACCTAATCCTCTCAAGGCAGGTGTCTTCTACGCCAAAAAACTCCCAATAAGATAAACGAAAGGCCAACGATTCCGCCATCCCCCCAGTATGTATAAAGGGTCTTGTAATGGTAGAGCGGAAGAGAAGCCACAAGCGCACCCGATAGCCACTTGCTTTTCTCATCGAGCTCACCCATCGTGCACAACGGCCTCCCCAAACTGTCGATCGCTGCACTAACCCCTGTGTTGCACGCGCGGAGGAGGGGCATCCCATTTTCCACCGCTCTGAGGCGTCCCAAGTCGAAGTGCTGTTTGGGAAGGCGCGAGCTCGGGTACCAGTTGTCATTTGTGACGTTGACGAGAAGTTCGGCTCCCAAAAGTCTCCCCTCACGGATCAGATCGGGAAAAGTCTCTTCATAACAGATCGAAATGGATAAGGGAATGATCCCTTTAAATACTTTTGTACCAGTGCCCTTCGTGAACACATCTCCGATCCCATACTTTTCTGCAAAAGGGAGAAACCAGCGAATTGGAAGATACTCAGCCAAAGGAAGTAACACCTGCTTTTCATACCGCCGAATCAGGACATCTCTTGGCGAAAAATGAAAAGCGGCGTTGTAGCTTTTTTTTGAATCTCGCTCTTCATCTTCCAAACCTATTACAACTTCAGCATGAAAATAGTTAGAAAGAGCTTGTGTCCAGTAACTATTCGAAACCATCCACTGCTCTTTTTTTTCTATCTTCTTTTTCTCTGCGTAAGGGAAATGCAAAGGAGGAAGCGTTTTTAATATCTCCTTCCCAAATTCATTTGAGAGAATTTGCAGTACACTTTCGTGGGAGTAGATCATCCTATCCGATTGAAAAGGAAGAGCGACTTCCGGAAAAACGATCAAATCAAGGGGCGTTCCTTTAAGGGGTTTCAAAAAGGAGAGAATCCGCCGCCACTGATCCCACGGAGAGACGAAAACATCCAAACGCTCGGGCAAGACCAATTTCTCAGGAGGGAGTAGTCCCGTTTGAACCATCGCAACAGTTAATTTTTTATCTTTGGGTTCGGCGGCAAAATATCGACTCTGATAAGAGAGGTGCAGCACCCCGAAAAGATAAGGAAAAGCTGCCAGAACTCCCCAGACCAATCCCGTTTTGAGGGCAGGGGCTTTTCGCGTTTGCATGTCTGTGAGCAAATTGAATGAGCACGTGTTGACGAGCATCACCCAGAAAGAAAGGCCAAGAATTCCACCTACACTGGCGAATTGCAACGAATACAGGTTAGCCGACAGAGAAATTCCTGTCGGGTTCCAGGAAAAGCCGCAGAGAAAATAAAAGCGAGACCACTCGAACAGTACCCATAGAGATGCCATAGCAAGCATTCGGGTGGGCTTCATCATTCCTTCTTTAGGAAGGAGAAGCGAAAGTAATCCAAACTGGACCCCGAGCCACGAAGCAAGCCAAAAATAGACAAACAGAATGTAGATGCCTTGGAATTCGATCGATGTCATCCAAGAGAGCTGCACCATTTGAACTGCGGTGAACCAGAGAGAGGCGAAAGCAAACCGCCCTAGCCGACTCTCTATCTGAACAAGCCCCCTCCAGAAGAGTGCAAATCCGCAGATGGCAGAAATAGGAGAGAGCCAAGGAAACCAGCTCGGCTGTCCGAAAGAGACGAGCAAGAAGCTAATCGTGAAATAGAGCCAAAAACTCAATCTTCCGCTCCTTTTTCTTTCTTATGCTTTTTTGGCGCGTACCCAGCACCGGTTCCTAAAATAAAAAGAAGGCCTCCAAAAATACTCAGGTTTTTTAGGAACATAATGATCTGAAGATCTCTCTCTTGCCCTTCTAAATACCAGAAATGGTGAAACACAATTGTTGTGGGAATCAAAAATAAGGCAAGCAAAAAGGCAGCAAATCGCACCTTGACCCCGAAAAAGAGTAGTATGCCTCCAACAAGTTCAAAAAGTGTCGCGAGCAAAAGAAGAGCCCCAGCCCATGGAATCAGATTGTTTATAAGATCCTGGGTAGAGGGCATTCCCTGTGTAAAATTCAAAAGATTACAAAGGCCATTTAGGAGAAAAGTCTCTGTTCCCTGCCAATTGATGATGTTTCCAAGCGCGGCTAAAATAAAGATCGTGCTTAAACACATTCTTCCTAGTACAACGAGTAGTCCCGACATTACACCTCTCCATTTTTCGTCAGAATGTCATAATCTTTTATTTCGCACAAACTACCCCAGTTTGGAAGAAAAAAGAAAAGCCGGGCACGGGCGCGGGCACGAAAGAAAGAATAAAGAAAGATTTTACTCGGGAATTTCTTCTTTTTCCCTCTCTCTTTCGTGCCCGCGCCCGTGCCCGCGCCCGGTCTTTTCTTGTTCCTAGAGAGAAAACCGACTATACTCTATGCATGGCAAACGCGTTTCAAAAATATCATTTACTGCGTATTCTCGACCTCTTTGAGGGAGAAACGCTCCCTCTTGATATCTTTTTGTCGCACTACTTTCGAGCAAACAAGGCCGTAGGGGCAAAAGACCGCCGCACCATCTGTGAAGCTATCTACGGGATGATCCGCTGGTGTGGGCTTCTCGACCATCTCCTTCCTAAACCTCCGACCTGGGAGAGCCGCTTCTCTCTTTTCACCTCCATCAATCCTCACGACTTTCTACAGAAAGAAGAGATCCCGGCGCACATCCGCGTCAGCTTCCCGAAAGAGTTTTTCCAGATCCTCGAGCGCGCCTTTGGAGAGAAGAAAGCCCAAGAGCTATGCCTTGCTAGCAACCAGACAGCACCCACGACCATTCGGGTGAATAGCACAAAGATCTCACGAGACTCCCTACTTGAAAAATGGAAAGAGCTCTACTCTGTCTCTCCCTCCACTATTTCTCCTGATGGCATTATCTTTCATAAAAAGATTAATTTCTTCTCCCTTCCGGAATTTAAAGAGGGACTATTCGAGATCCAAGATGAGGGCAGCCAACTAGTTGCCAGCCTTCTGGAGATCGTACCCGGGCAGCAGATCCTCGACTATTGCGCAGGTTCGGGCGGAAAGACTCTCGCTTTTGCTCCACAGACTAAAAAACGCGGCCAGATCTTCCTACACGACATCCGCCCACGTGCTCTATTAGAGGCTAAAAAAAGACTAAAAAGAGCCGGCATACACAATGCGCAGATTTTACTTCCCACCGACACCCATAAAGAGACCCTGAAAGGACGCATGGATTGGGTTCTTGTCGATGCGCCCTGCTCGGGTTCGGGAACGCTGAGGCGCAATCCCGATATGAAATGGAAATTCTCTTCCGAACTACTCGAACGCGTCGTGCAGGAGCAAAGAAAAATTGTCACGGAAGCCTTAGACTATTTGTCCCCTAAGGGCCATCTCGTCTATGCTACTTGCAGCATCCTGCCCCAGGAGAATGAAGAGCAGGTCGCTTTTTTTGAAAAAGAGCTCCCCCTTCTGTGTATAAAACCTCCCTTCTCTTCGACTCCTCAAAAAGGAGGCATGGATGGCTTTTTTGGAGCGGTCTTTCGTCGTCGCAGCTAGAATTTCGCTCAATAATTCCAAGCAAAGAAAGACCCACCACAGAGACACAGAGAAAGAAGAGGTTGCACAGAGCAAGAAGAACTCTTTTTTGTTAGAGAACAAAAAAGGAAATTCTCGTGAAAATCGCACAAGAACAACCCATTTTCTTATTTTTGCCGTTCACGGCAGAGACTTCTTCTTTTTGCTCTCTAGCAAAAAGAAGAGACCTCCCTCCCCGCTCTGTGCAGCCTCTTCTCTCTCTGTGTCTCTGTGGTGAATCTTTTCTTTATTTTTCGTGTTTATTTAGAAGAAAATCGAAGACATGGTATCCTGGATGATGAAATGAAAAAACTTTATTTAACATACCTACTCGCCTTAGCAACTCCTCTTCTTGCAGATGAGCCTCCCGCTCCTCCCATCCCTTTTGAGGAGCCGAAGCATCTGCTCGTAGATAATCGCATCCTCGCAAAGGTTAATGGAAAGACCATCTCTGTGGTTGACGTCATGAAAAAGATGGATGTCTTTCTAAATCGCGTCTATCCCCAATATGCGCAATCAAAAATCGCACGCTTCCAATTCTACACAGCCCAGTGGCGCCAAACTCTCACGCAGATGATCGATAATGAGCTCATCCTTGCAGACGCCGCTCAAATCGAGCTAAAAGTCTCCGATGGCGACGTCCGTGAAACTCTTCAAGAGCGCTTCGGGCCCAATGTGATGGCCAATTTGGAAAAAATCGGAATCACCTACGAAGAAGCGCGCGAGATGATCCAATCTGAGATCACCGTCGACCGAATGAACTGGTATCGAATCAACTCGAAAGCCTACCTGAGCGTCAATCCTCAGGATATCAAAGTAGCCTACCGCGAATTCTGCGAAAAAAACCCGCCTGACGACGAGTGGAAGTATCAGGTTCTCTCCCTCCGTGGTAAAGATCCTGAAGAGCTGAACCTCGTCGTACGGAAAGCGGAAACGCTTCGTAATGATTCTGGGGTCTCTATTGAAGAGATCTACGAGATAATCAAAAGCGAAGAGGGAGAAAATTCCACCGTCGCGCTCACTCTTTCCCCCCTCTATGAAGTCACGGCAAAAAAACTCTCTGCTAACCACAAAGAGTCTTTAGAGACTCTTGAGCCGGGAAAAATTAGTCGCCCACTTTCTCAAGCAAGCCGCGACGGAGCAATCCTTTTCCGTCTCTTCTATCTCAAAGAGCACATCAAAAAAGAGATTCCTCCTTTTGAAAAAATGGCCGATACCCTTCAGCAGGAGCTTATTGAAAAAGCTGCCGGTAGAGAAGCGGGCCGCTACCTTGCGAAATTGAGGCAAAAATTCAGTTTTGATCAAGAGCACTTCGAAAGCTCGATCCCGGCTGATTTCCAGCCTTTTGCACTTAAGTGATCCTGTGAAGCTCTCCGACCTACTCCGCTTTCTTGAAGACAAAGGTGCAAGACCACAGAAAAAGTGGTCTCAGAACTTTCTCATCGACGGAAATATCACGCGCAAGATTTTGCGCATGGCAAAGCTTGAGCCCCACGACCTCGTCGTTGAGATCGGACCAGGGCCTGGCGCGCTTACACGGGCCCTCCTCTCCGAGGGGCACCCTGTCATTGCAATCGAAAAAGATCCTATTTTCGCGGAAGCGCTTAGAGATTTAAAAAACGCCACGATTTTTGAAGAGGATATTCTCACATTTCCTATTGCAGAACAGCTGACAAAACGCCTTCCGGCTGGAACAAAGGCGAAGGTGATCTCCAATCTTCCCTACCACATCACTTCGCCGATCTTGAAAAGACTCCTCCCTCTCGAAAACCTGCTCTCGTCACTCACCTTGATGGTACAAAAAGAGGTCGGAGAGCGCCTCACAGCTAAACCAGGATCTGCCAACTACAGCCACCTCACCCTCTTTGCGAACTTTTTTTCGACTCCTTCCTACTGCTTCACCGTGCCGCCTACCTGTTTTTATCCACGGCCCAAAGTCGACTCCGCGATCATCCATCTCGCCGTCAAAAAAACCCCACTCCCTTTAGAACAGCAGCCTGCATTCTTTCGTATGACGCGCACCGCATTTGAGCAGAGAAGAAAAATGCTCCGCTCCTCGTTGAAGAGGCTCTTTCCTCTCAGCCTTTTACTAGAAAGTTTAAGCGAAAGCGATATCTCACCCAACGCAAGGCCAGAAGAGCTCTCCCTAGATCAGTTTCTTCTTCTTTTTCATCGAATATCCATGAAATGCCCAGATCAACAGGCTGAAGATCGAGATCACGATGAGAAGAATCGAGATCCTATGCGAGAGAAGGATTTTGATCTGATTTAACAGAAGAAGAAACCTATAAAATAGCGTCCTCTCCACCACCTCTGTCGCATAAAGAGGTGCGCTTTTGAGGAGCATCTTTCCATCTTGTGTAACGAGTCTGACCTCTCCTACTAGCTCTCCCTTTGCAATGGGAAGCCTTAACTCTTTCCAATTCAAAGCCACTTTAAACTCCTTCTCTTCCGAAGGAAAATATTCGAAGACAAAATCCTCTCCTAATGCAGCCTGAAGAGGAGCTTTCGCCCCTTTGATTTTCTTGGTGAAAAGATCAAACCCTTTTGCCAAAACCGTGCGGCTCACTTTCTTCTCATTAAATCCCGCCTCAAAAAGGGCAATCGTATCCTTGTATCTCTGGTGGTAGTCGGTACAGCCAAGCACGACTGCTATCAAAAAACGGTTCTCATCGGCCGCAGCCGCTACGAGATTTTGTCCTGCGCTCACCGTATATCCCGTTTTGATCCCTAACGCTTTGGGATAAAAATGGGCTCCCGGCTTCATTAGAGCATTCGTCTGCACAAAAACCGTCTCTGGCTGCTTATTGCTCGCTGGCTTGGTATAACGTACCGTCTTCACGATCTCTCGAAAGGCGGGTATTTTCATTCCCAGTCGCGCCATCTGTGCAAGATCGTAGGCTGTAGTTTTGTGATGCTTACAAGGAAGACCATGGGGATTGGAAAAATGGGTCTCTTTAAGACCTTTCTCTTGTAGAAAGTGGTTCAGCTTCTTCATGAAAGCCGGGACGCTTCCTCCTACATACTCCGCGATCACATTCGCCGCGTCATTTGCAGAGATCAGCATAAGTCCATAGAGAAGATCGCGAAATGAGAGCTCCTCTCCGACCTTAATGCCCATGTGGGTTCCTCCGAACTCCAGGCGATGCGACGGGTGCTTGCTGCGTCGAGTCTGAGGGGCAACACACCCGAGCGCCTCTGCACTAGCGACAATGCGCTGATCGAGCATCGCTCCCTTCTCAGAAAGAGCAAAAAGAGCCGTTGCCAATTTTGTTGTACTGGCCGGAAAGCAGAATTTATGGGCATTTTTCTCGAAAAGAACCTCTCCAGTCTCTCCATTAATTAGCACCGCAGTCGCAGCCGAAACATCCACTTTAAGAGGCTGTGCCCAAATGAGATATGGAGTCGTGAAGAAGAGAAAAAAAAGAGACAGAAATCGCTTGTAAAACATTGATTATACGTATTTTATGCTTGTAACTAGCCGCCAATCCACCTACCTCAAAAAATACCCCATGAGAAAAAAAACAGCAATCGACAAAGCTTGACAAGGAGATTTTTTAACGCTAAAGTGAAAGAACAGGCAGCAGGGAAAGGGCAAGATGATTAATCCAATAAAATTAGAAGAAGCTTACCAGGAATTTTCCCAGAACCTAAAAAAATGGGTTCCAGACGGGGTCATTTCTGTGAATCTTGGATTGCTGAATGATCTCGGACTCCTAAGCAATACCCAACTCGAACAAGCTCCACCAGAAAATATTAGCCACTTCTTCCATGTGCTCGAGTCGCCTGATAAGATCACGCTATTCAATGATCAGTTCGCCATTTGGATCGTTCCCAAAAGTGCCGAAGAGACCTCTCCTTCTACACTCACATTCATCGCGCTCTTAACTCCCGCGAAACCGCATCTCGAGCTCGTCTTCTCGACCTCCGGCGTCTACAACTCTCCCAAATACATCCTGAAAATCCTCCAACACTTCCTCTCAGACGTCGTCGATACAGAAGCAACCATCGCCTCGATGGATAAGAAGAAGCCCGCCTAGCGGATTTTCTTTGAGAGAATGAGAACGTTAAAGGGCTCCTCACGCTCGTAGTGCACGCTATCCATAAGCTGATGCACAAAGAAAATCCCGAGTCCACCCACCTCTCTCTCTTCCAGCTCCGCAGAGCGATCGACGCTCGGCTTCTGAACGAGTGGATTGAAAAGCGCCCCGCGATCTTTCACAATAAACTCGATCTGATCTGCCGTTAGATCGCACACAACGCTGATCTCTCCCTTTTTTCCTGAATAGGCGTAGCGGATGATATTCGTGATCACCTCTTCCATCGCAAGTTCCACATCACCGCTCTCTTTACGACCGAACCCGGCCTCAGCACAACACTCGCGCACCCAGCGCAGTGCACCTTGCAGCTCCCCCATCTCCGCCTTAAATTCTTTTTCTCTCATACGCTCAATCTATCATAAATGAATAGGAGTAAACAAATGAGAGTCTCTCTATCTGACACATATACCAGGGATTTCACAACAAGCGTGAGTCATCCGACATGTTGCAGCTACTCTTTTCTATCGTCGGGTTGGTTCGTCGGTGAGAAGTTGTTGAGCATCTCATCTCCGCTTCCCCAGCAAAAGTAGTGCGCAAAGAGATCTTTAACCGCTTGAGTTATGCGATTGAGTTGTTCATCGTAGGGATTGCTTAGATCGATTCTGTTTGCGAGCCATGTTTTAATGATACTGGCTTCCTTGACTGCAACAGGAGAGAGAGCGGGATTGTCTCGAAATTCCCTCATACTCAAAGGAGCATGTTGTTCTCTTGCATGGAATAAAATTCTTTCTCTCTGGTTATAAGTGCCTCCATTACCACTAAAACAAGCGTATGGATAAATACCTCCATCCTCATTAGCTTTAAAAGCAGTGTCATATCGCATTTTTCCAGCGAAGATGAGATCCAGTGTCATGAGACTAGTCGCAAGCGCCGCATTTAGCCCCGATGGTTCAATGCCAAACATCAGCGCATTTAAATAATCTAGGAACTGCTGAATCTGAATTCGATTTTCTGCAGGCGTTGCTTTCCAGAGATGTTGGGGCACTTCAAGACGTCGTCCTAGTGCGGATAGCTGAATGGCGGCGATGGATGCATCACTTAATCCAAATGCGGTTTTTATGTGTGCAATGGCTTTGGTAATCTGCGAATAGGAAAGGTCCGTTTTCGAACCTCCTCGCACCCACTCCCTACCTATTTTTTTCCAGCTCGTTGTGACATCAAATCCACCTATTGAAAACCCTTTGGGAATATGAACCCGATGATTAGCAATTAGGAAGGTCAATTCATTATCAAAAATTTTTGCGCCGGTGAATTTTTTTGACCTGTCAAAAAATGGGAAACAATCCCTTATTTCTGCTGCAGGAGCCATGCCTTTCCAACCCCCAAGAGACATCAACCAGTCCACTGGTCCATCGATTCGAACAATACCCCCAGCCATAACGCGTAGCGGGGGAATAATAGTGCCGCCGATGTCTCTTTCGTGTTGAGTTGCTAAATCTGTGATTTCAGCATGGAGTTCTTGAACGACATTGTGAACAATCTCGATGAGGGTACTCCCTTTGATATTTTTGCGATTCCCCTCACCATCTTTGCAAGGAATTGTCATCGCTTCCACCCTGGTGGGTATTTCTCTGGTGAATATTCTCACAGAACGATCCAAAGGAGGAAGTTCATCATCGGAGCTACCTCCTGTTGGTCTGCTTCTCGCAAAAACTCCTTGGGTTTTTTGAACAGCTGCAGAATCCGTGGAGCGCTTTTGGACGGGTAGCACTGCTCCTATGCTAAGGGAAGGCTTGTGAAGGGATACTCCCGATAATGTGGCCATTGGCTCCTCCTTCTTTTTTTTCGCTTCAAGAATACCATCATCCGCTTTGTATCAGCACAATTTTCTTAATAGTTTTGTCTTTATTCTTTGCAGGTGCAATGAGAGCTCTGCTTGGATCAGATGGAACTTGCAGAAACCAGAAGAGGTTGCAAGGCATTCGCCAGATCGGCAATCGGACAAGATACCCGCACAACATCTGCATGGTGATAAAAGGCGCATACTTGAGGACCTATTTCAAAAGCCATCGGATCTTCGCTGTGGATAAAAACCCTCTTCTTATACCCAAGAGCAAAACCCAGTTCGGCATGAGTCCCTTTCCCTCCCGGGAGAAGAACGAGAACAAAATCCGACTCTAAAATTCCCTGAAACTCCAGGTGTGCAACTTCTTGCAATCGGGCTTTGCTCGTATTCTTGACGCTACCATGTGTCGTCCAATCATAGGTGACTTCACACCCAAATTTTTTCAGATCTTCCCTGACCAAATTGTGAAATGCTGCCCTTTCCAGAGAGGTTGCTATGTAGTATTTCATGCATCAAAAAATACAACTTTTGGAAATAATACAAAATATCAGAAAAAACCTTGAGTTTTGCAAGGAGGCTGCACAAATTTTTTGTCTGGAGCGAGTGACCATTGCCGAGGGCAAGGCATGAGTGAAGACGAAAAATTTGTTGCAAAGCCGACGCGGCACAACTCAAGGTTTTTTCTGATATTTGGTATAAATGCGAATTTTTTCACAACTTTGAAGCTCAAAGCTTCAGGTAGATCAGCGCTTCGACGATCTTTTGGGAGAGGAGGCGGAAGACGAGAGGAGAGGAGTCGTCTTGGGCGCCCTCGATCGAGTCGAGTTGGCCGAGAGAGAAGTTGATGACGCGTTGTGTTACACCGCTCGAGTCTGTGAAGACGAGCTCCTTCAGCGTATTGGAATCGATATAATCATAGTCGATGTTGGCGAAGACTTTTGTCGGCTCTAGCACGATCTCATTCGTAATGCCGTCGATGAGCGAGATGTGTGCGGTTGCGGTTCTCCGGTTTTCATCGGGAACAAGTCTGTGCCGGCGTTTGCTTCTGGGGCCGTGGCGATCGTAACGATATCCGATCTTCTCATTTTCATCAGAAATAAGAACGGCATCTAAGATGAGATCTCCTCCCGAGCGAACGCACTCGAAATACCCTGAGGAGGAGAGCTGTTTAATGAGTTCGTTGGTGAAAATCCCTTCTGCGTCTCCTTTGATATAAGGGATGGTAATCGTGCGGCTGGAGCGAACCGCCTCTTTTTCTTCGAAGCGGTAGCCACATGAAGAAAGAGAAAAGAGGGCAAACAGAAAAAGATAGAGAACTTTCATCTAAGGGTTTCTTGTGAAGAAGAAGAGTCCTGGGGCTTTAAAGTGTGGAGCCGTTTTTTTGCGTGTGCTGCGCACTCTGTGAGCGGATAGTTTGCTAAAACTTTTGTGTAGTAGATGATCGAAGCGTGGGGCTTGCCTGTCCTCTCAAAAAATTGCGCTGTCTCATACAGATGAGAAGCATAGATCTCCTGCATCTGCATGTACATCTTCTCTGCTTGAACAACATGCTCATCCTGAGAGAAATCATGCTTAAATTTGCGCAGATTAATCTCCGCGAGATCAAGAAAATCTGGATCGGGATACTGGTTTTGGCATTGGGCTAAATAAACCTCTGCCATGCCCAAATAGCTTTGGACTGCGAGATTGTGTTTGGGGAAGCGACGAATCAGCGCCTGGTAGGTCTCTATGCTTGCCTTGTAATCCTCATCTTTGAAAAGAAGTCGTGCCTTACCGTAGAGGGCTTTTGCACCGAGCTCGTGATGGGGAAGAGCCATGATCACCTCATCGTAGATTGAGAGGGCATCTTCAAGCGCGGGAATCCACTTCGGCATATTCTGCCAACCGAGCAGAGGTTTTTTTGCTCCCTTCTGATATTTTTCGGCAATCGCAAACTTATATTCGATCGCTTCTTCAAAATGCTTAGGAGCGGTCTGTTTCTTCAAGTAGAGGGAGAGCTCGTTATTAGCCTGTTCATATTCTTTTCGATGAAAATAACCGACACCCAGATAGAAGAGAGCCTCTTGAGCAAAGGGGGTAGAGGGGAAGTTGATTTTTACAATATTCGCTTGTTTGACTAGCTCATCCCAATGCTTCTTTTGATACGCACTCAGAGCAGCGCTGTAGTGCTCTTGAACGGAGAGGGTCGCCAGCTCCTCCTTGTTGATGAGCTTACCATCTTTGAGAGTGTATGCGCTATGAAGGGCAAATGGGGCTGCTGTAAATAAATAAAAGCAGAGAATAGCCGATTTTTTCATAGTTATAAGGATATAGGATTAATAAATGATGTCAACCAGCGAAGGGACTTTCCTCTGTGCTGGACAAAAAAAGATACACAAGTCGGGGGCCCAGGAGGGCACTATGTGTCCCCCCGTGGGCCCCCTGCTGGCCCCCTTGAGCTTCAATCCGCTTCGACAAATCGAGTGCTCGGAGGCGGGGTGTGTAGAACACTACCCCGCACGCGCTTCGCGCTCTCCTGTGCTTCGATTTCTCATTGCGGCTTGAAGCCATCGGCTGCTCGCGCGCTCATCTCCCCGCGGGACTAACGTCTCAACGCGGGGACCCCTTTCTCGCGTCGTCTCGCAGTACGGGGAATAAATTTCTTTTCTGCATCATGACTCGGAAGGGGCCCCGCCCCGAAGGGGAAGGGGAGGGAGAGCTTGATGCAGCCCGACGACTCAGATCGCACAGAAAAATTTCACCGCAGGAGAGCGGAGCGGGCGGGGTAGTGCTCGGCACACCCCGTCTCCGAGGACGGGATTTTTCAAAGCGAGATGAGGCGCAAGGGGGTCGCGGGGGACAGGGACACGCTAGTGCTTTGTCACCCGACATGTCTACTCATCTCTTCTTTTCTTTAATTTATAAAAACGTCCAATATTGAAGGGACTTTCCTGAGCTTTTCCTCTAGGGAACTTCCATATTCGACACCCCAGCTACCATCCACTTCAATGGCTTTTGTGATCCCGAACTTGCTGACAAATTCCAGCCGAAGAGGGGTAGCGCCGGAGTGGGCACGAAAGAGTTTTTTCAGCTCCAGGATATGACTCAGGCGCGTCTTGTCCGCGTCCAAATGCAAACGCAAAATTTTAGAGAGGTCTTTGTTCTCTTTCACAGCAGCCGTTGCTGGAGCTTTCTCAAGATTTTTTTGTCGTGTTTCTGCCATTTTAACATGCATCTTCGCACGATCAAAGGCGTTGTCGCAAGCTTGAATCATCTCTTCAGTAACAGTTTTGAGCTCGTCGAGCCAGCGGCATTGGAGACGGATGCTCTCTTCATCTCGATCGACGACAAGAACAGCATATAGTATCTGATTCTCGTTCATCAGATGCTGCTTCTCTTCGTAGAGATCAGCCCAGATCGGAAGCTCGAGCCTCTCAATGCCATCGCTAATCGTGAGGATGGCAAACTTTCTCTGGTTTTTTTGTCCGACTTTTACGACTACCGTTTCGATGATAAAGGCGGCACGAACAACGCTTCCTTTTTCAAGAGCCTCAAATCGGTTGAGCGGCACACAGGAGAGTCTTTGCAGAAGGGGGCGAAACTCCTCTAAAGGATGGCCCGTCAGGTAGAATCCCAAGAGCTCTTTCTCACGTTTCAAGATCTTTTGCCTGTCCTCGGCGCCAATCACGCTAGGAGGAATATGAATTTGCTCCTCCTCTTTCTCCTCAGAAAGCGAAAATAGGCTGATCACACCCTTCTCCGCTTCTTTCTGGTCTCGCTGCGCCTTGGCAAAAAGAGGATCGACAGCCAGCAGAAGCGCCTGACGAGATGTCTTTGTAAAATCAAAACAACCCGCCTCGATCAAGTATTCAACAACCTTTTTTCCCACCTTTTTCGTATCGATGCGCTTGAGAAAATCTGCGAGAGATTTAAAGGCTCCTCCTTTCTTTCGTTCCACTTCGATCGCTTCCACCACCGCGGCCCCAACTCCTTTAATTGCCGTGATTGCAAAGCGGATCCCCTTTTCTGTGGCGACAAACTCGCTTCCTGATTCATTGACATCGGGTGGAAGAATCGCAAGTCCCATCACCTGACACTCGCCGAGAATTTTTGCCACTTTGGTGAGATCGTCGCGATCGGAAGTCATCAGCGCTGCCATCCATTCACCAGGATAGTGGGCTTTGAGATAGGCGGTGACGTAGGTCAAGAATCCATAAGCTGCAGCATGAGACTTGTTAAAACCATAGGAAGCAAACTTTGCCACCTTATCGAAGATACGGATCGCTGTCTGCTCATCGAGTCCCTGCTTGATCGCTCCAGCTCGGAACTTTTCTCTCTGCCGCATCATCTCTTCTTTATCTTTCTTACCCATCGCCTTGCGCAAAAGATCGCCCTCGCCCAAGCTATAACCTGCGAGAAGGCTGGCGATCGACATCACCTGCTCTTGATAAACCATGATTCCATAGGTCTCTGCCAGGATGTCTTTCATCAGCGGGTGGTCATTTTCAATCTCCTCTCTTCCATGTTTGCGCTGCACGAAAGAGGGGATCATCTCCATCGGACCGGGTCGGTAGAGCGCGACAACGGCAATGATCTCTTCAAATCGATCGATGTGAACCTGCTTTGCAAGATCGTTCATGCCGGCAGATTCAACCTGGAATACGCCGAGAGTTCTCCCCTGATTGAGAACAGAGAATGTCTTCTTGTCGTCTAACGGAAGGTTCACCCAATCGATCTCTTTTCCGTGATTGACTTTGACTGCATCGACAGCTCTTTTTATCGAGGTGAGCGTTTTGAGTCCCAAAAAGTCGATTTTAAGCATCCCGACGGCTTCAACAGGCTTCATCGAAAATTGTGTGACGACGATTTCGCTATCCTTCGCATGACAGACGGGAATACGGTCCATAATCGGATCGGCAGAGATGATCAGACCCGCTGCGTGAATCCCTGTATTTCGAACAGACCCCTCAAGTCTTCTTGCGAGATCGATACACTGCTTCACCTCTTCATCTGTTTCATACTGCTGGCGAAGGAGCGGATCGAGCTCAAATGCACGTTCGAGCGTCATTGTCGGATCTTCGGGAACAAGTTTTGCAATCGCATTGACCTTTGCAAGAGGAATACTGAGAACCCTTCCGACATCTTTGATCGCCATTTTTGCTTTCATCGTGCCGAATGTGATGATCTGAGCGACCTTGTCTTTCCCATATTTTCGAATAGTATAGTCGATCACTTCAGAACGCCTATCCATGCAGATGTCAACGTCGATATCGGGATAGGAGATTCGTTCTGGGTTGATGAATCGCTCGAAGAAGAGGTTGAACCTTAGCGGTTCGATATCTGTAATTTCAATCAGGTAGAGCACGATCGATCCGGCACCAGAACCTCTTCCGGGCCCCATGGGGATACCCCTCTGTTTTGCCCAGGCGATAAAATCCCAAACGATGAGAAGATAGTCGCACATCCCTTTTGAGAGGATGATATTCAGTTCATACGCGAGCCTCTCCCTCACGACATCGAGGGGTTCGCGTCCAGGATACTTCTCTTTGACTTTGAGAAGCTGAGCCGCTCCATACCGCTTTTTGATACCTGTTTCACAGAGCTCGCTCAAAAACTTCTCCGCCTCTTGAATTCTCTCCTCTTTACTGAACTGCTTACCTTCCAGATGAGGAGGAATAAAGACCGGGTAGTACTTTGTTTTAAAGTCGATTTCGAACTGGCAGCGTTCAGCCACTTCAACGGTCGCATGAACGGCTTCGGGAAAATCGGCAAAAAGTGCCGCCATCATCTCTGGGGATTTAAAATTGTGCGTGTGAGAGGCGAGCGTTTCGCGCTTGGGGTTGAGCACACGCCGTTTAGGGTTTCCTTGGGAGTCTCTCTCCCAAATTTCGCGGGGCTCCCCTGACTGGATGTTCATGAGAACTTCGTGGGCTTTCCAATCTTCCCGTTCAAGATAATGGGTATCATTTGTGGCGAGGCACGGAATGCCCAGCTCCTCCGACAATGTACGCAGGCGACGAATCACGAGCTCCTGCTTTGTCGTTAGGTCGAGATAGTTCTGGTAAACCCAGCTCTCCTCTTGCATTCCGTCTTGCTCGATCTCTTCCGCACTCATGGTGTGACGTTGCACTTCGAAAAAATAGTCTTCGCCAAAGAGCTCGTTGTACCAGCGGATTTCACTCCTCAGCTCATCCTCATTTCCTTGAATGATGCATTGCGCGATTTTTCCTTGTATCGGCCCAGAAAGACAGATGAGCCCTTCGTGGTGAGCCTTGAGAAGATCCTTATCAATGCGGGGGGTGTAGTAGAACCCCTCGAGATTTGCAAGAGAGGAGAGTTTGCAAAGGTTCTCGTAACCTTTTCCGTTTTTCACGAGAAGAAGAATCGGATAACCAGCTGGCTGTCCTGGAACTCGTTTTTTTTCAAAGCGACTCGTTGGAGCCACCATGAGCTCGCAACCCAATACGGGCTTCATACCCGCCTCTTTGCACGCCTTGAAAAACTCCACCGCTCCATACAAGTTGCCCGCGTCGGTAAGGGCCACCGCCGGCATGCCATAGGCTTTTGCCTTGGCGACAAGCGAAGGAATAGGAATTGTCGAATCTAAAATTGAATATTGAGAGTGTACATGCAGCGGTGCATAGGACATGTCGTTCCTTTTATCTTATACCACTTATGGAAATTAACCTTCTTCAGGTTGGGGCAATGCAGAATCGGGAAGAGTTTTTTTCGTTGCTGCCCCTTCCTTCTCCTCTTTCAAGAAGCGAGGATTGGTCTTGATCGACCAGAGAGGAAGCAGAAGCCCAACTGAGACAGCACCACAGAGAGCAAGCACGACAAAGAATCCCATCCAGCCAAATTCTTGCGTCATCTTGCCAAGAGGGTATCCCGCCGTCGCGGCTCCGAGATAAGCAATCCACCCCACAAAACCTGTTGCAGACCCAGCCGCTTTTTTGTGAGAGAGCTCGGCTGCCGCCATCCCGATTAGCATCTGGGGGCCGAAAATCAAAAAGCCGATCATAAACATGATGCCGAAGTCTAGGATAGCGTTTCCAGGCGGTGAAAACCAGAGAGCTCCGATTGCAAAGATCACCGCAAAGCAGAAAAGAATGTTGATCGGACCTCGGCGCCCACGGAAGATCTTATCAGAAGCAAAGCCCGCCACTAAACTTCCGAACACGCCACCAATCTCAAACCAGAAGACGCAGGCACCAGCTGTGAGAAGAGAGTAACCTTTGGTCTCCACGAGGAAAAGCACGCTCCAGTCATTGATCGCTGTGCGGATGATATAGACAAAGAAGTAGGAGATCGCAAGAAGCCACACGTAGCGATTGCTTAACACATACTTAAAGAGGAGCTCTTTGAGTGGAAGTTCTTTCTCCGCCTCATGCTTAGCGGAGGCATAGTCGTTTTTATATTTTTCGATTGTGGGAAGGCCGAGAGATTGAGGGGTGTCGCGCAGGCGATTGATAAGAAAGAAGCCGATAAGAATGCATAACATTCCGGGAACAAACATCGCCGATCGCCAACCCCAGTATTCTGCACAAAAAGCCGCTATTAGAGGGATTAACGCGCCGCCGACGCTGTGGGAAGTATTCCAAAATCCCCACCAAGTTCCGCGCTCTGATTGAGAGTACCAGTGGGTAAGAAGTCGTGCGCAGGGAGGCCATCCCCATCCCTGAAACCATCCATTTAGGCCCCAAAAGAGGGCGAATAGGGCCAATGAAGAGGTAAAACCGAAAAGAATATTGAACATTCCTGTCAAAATCAACCCGATCGCCATGAAATAGCGCGGGTTGGCTCTGTCTGCCAAAATTCCACTCAGAAATTTGCTGATCCCGTAGGTGATCGAAAGAATACTCGCAAGAATTCCGAGGTCAGACTTATCAAATCCAAGATCTGCCATCAAGGAGGGCATTGCAAAGGTAAAGCTTTTTCGGGTGAAGTAGTAGAAGATGTAGCCGATATACATCCCGTAGAAGATGCGCATCCGCCAATACTTATAGAGGCTCTTGACCTCATTGCTATCGGGGATCTCTTCTCGATAGGGAGCAGGCTTAAACAGATCAAAAATTTTCACGCTATTCTCCCTTGTTTTCTAGGAAAAGTAAAAAGAAAATCTGGCACTGTCAATCTCTTTTCCCTTTCAAATTTTTTCTTCACCCGCCATAAACCTACCTTAACGAATTTGAGGTTTTTTATGGGCGATTTTCAAAAACCTATCCAAAGATTCGAAGACGATAAGAGCAAAGAATGGATGCTACCGCCTCCGGAACGCATCGAAAAAGGCAAGCAAGATAAAGAGGAGATCTCTCCTTCTAACCGCGAGGAGGAGATGCGCTCACTCCTGTTTGCTACCCTTGCCTTCTTCTGCAAAAAATTCCTCTCCCTTTTTTCCTCTGAGGAAAAGATCCAAGCGGCCCTTATTGACCTTAAACAGATCACCCAAGACCTATCACAGTTTAAAGATCTTTTACAACAGCTGCGAAGAGAAGATATTAGCCGAAATCCGATTTTTACACGGCAATTTTCGGAGGTTTGGCAACGTCTTCATGAAGATTTAAAAAATATTATATCATTTGAAAGAACAAATCCTGTGCTGAGCACAAAACTAAAAAATATTCTAACACGAATTGCCACTTATCCCCCCTTTGTCGACCACCCACTGGGGTACTATCTGACCGAACACGTGGGCGAGGAGTGGCTTCCCGTGCCCTTTATGGACATTCTCTCCCACCTACACAAAGAACATCAAAATCAGCTGGAAAAGAGCGAACTGAGCGCCTGGACGGCTGCCCTCTCCGATCTCCTCTCCTCCCTCGACATCCGCCCCTCCCTCATCTAATAAATAATATATTTTTGACTACTAAGTTGGATTTTTGGGTTGAATAGATATGTCGGGGGGTGAGGGGAGCGCTACGCGTCACCCTCCCACCCCCCTGCGACCCCCTTGCGCCTCATCTCGCATTGAAAAATCCTGTGCTCGGAGGCGGGGAATGCGGACGCGAAGCGCCGTGTTCCCGCACGTCTATTCATTCTCATCGCACCCCCACCTCTCACCCTTGGCATATTTACGGTTTGCGTTCTGAGACAAAAATGGTATGCTGGTCGTTTGTGTTTAGGGGGAATCCATGCCGGGCGTGATTGTTGTGGGAATGCAGTGGGGTGATGAGGGCAAGGGGAAGATGATCGATCTTCTCTCGGAACAGGCAAGATATGTTGTCCGTTCTCAAGGGGGTAATAACGCTGGCCACACGATTGCTGTGCGCGGCGAAGAGTACCGCTTTCACCTTATTCCTTCTGGCGTTCTCTATCCCCATATCCGCGCTTATATCGGCGGCGGTGTGGCTATCGACCCCGAGGTTCTGTTAAAGGAGATTGAAGAACTCGAGTCCAAAGGAATTAAAATCCGTGGACGCCTTTTTATCTCGCCATATGCCCACATTATTCTCCCCTACCACCGAGAGCTCGACAAGCTACAAGAAAAGAGAAAGGGATCCGCAGCCATCGGCACGACAGGAAGAGGTATCGGCCCCTGTTATACAGACCGAGTTGCCCGTGTCGGCATCCGGATGTGTCAACTGGTCGACAAAACGATCTTAAAAGACGCTTTACGAGAAACTTTGGCATGGAAAAACGAAGAGATCGAAAAGCTTTTTCAGGGCCAGCCTTTAAACTTTGAAAAGCTTTTTGAGGAGTGCAACACCTACGGAAAAAAGCTCGCTGAATTTGTGGCGCCGGTAGAAGAAGAACTCGCCGTCGCCCTAAAAAAGGGTGAGCCGGTTCTTTTTGAAGGTGCGCATGGAACATTTCTAGACGTCACATTTGGCACCTACCCTTTCGTTACTTCCTCGAGTACAATCTCTGCTGGAGTCTGTGCAGGCGCAGGCATCGGCCCTACCCGTATCGACCATACACTCGGAGTCGTAAAAGCATACACAACACGTGTCGGAAATGGCCCTCTTCCAACAGCTCTTTCATCTGACGAAGAGCGCCAGTTTTTAGACCATACACAAGCAAGAGAAGTGGGAACAACCACTGGAAGAAAAAGACGTATCGGCTGGTTCGATGCACCCCTCGTCCGCCACTCTGTTCATCTTAATGGCGCCGACTCTCTTGCCATCACAAAACTCGATGTTCTCGACCAACTTCCCGAAATCAAAATTTGTGTTGGCTATCAGCGAGCAGGAAAACGCCTCACTACCTTCCCCGCATCAAGCCAGGAGTGGCAAGAGGTGCAACCGATCTATGAAACACATCGCGGGTGGCAAACTTCCACGCGCGATATCGTCTCTCTAGAAGATCTTCCAAAACAAGCGAGAAGTTACCTCGAACGACTTGAAGAACTATGCGAGGCTCCCATCAGCTTTCTCTCCACAGGACCTGAACGCCATCAAACTCTAAAACTTCGCGATGTTTTTAAATCACCCTCTTTTAGCCCCTCATGACGCACACACTCCGCAAACAGACTTCTGATCATGAGCTTGAAGAGTTGTGTGCAAAACTCGACCCCGCACGTATTCCTCGTCATGTCGCCATTATGATGGATGGAAATAGACGTTGGGCAAAGAGACAGAATCTTCCCCCGATCGCTGGGCATTGGAAGGGAGCTGAGACGATCTCCTCTCTTGTGACAGATGCAGCAGAGATCGGCGTGCGCGTACTAACCGTCTACAGCTTTTCCACTGAGAATTGGAATCGAAGCCCTGATGAGATCGAAGGCCTTATGAACCTTCTTAAAGTATATTTGCAAAAAGAGAAACCGCGCATGATCAAAGAAGGTGTACGTCTCAATACCATTGGAGACACTTCACGTTTTCCCAAAGATGTGAAGGAGATCCTAGAAGAGACAAAACGAGAGACGAGCACAGGAAAAAAAATCGACCTTGTCCTCGCATTAAATTATGGTGCGCGCGATGAGATCAGACGCGCAACCCTCTCGATCGTCGATGATGTTTTGAATGGGAAACTCGAAAAAAGTGCGATTTCTGAAGAAAGCATTTCTCGCTATCTCGACACCGCGAACTGGAAAGATCCGGAACTCGTGATTCGCACCTCTGGAGAAACCAGACTCAGCAACTTCCTACTTTGGCAGCTCTCTTATGCTGAAATTTACATCACGGCAACACTCTGGCCAGATTTTTCTAAACACGACTTTCTAGAGGCTCTTATCGATTACCAAAACCGCCAACGGAGACATGGGGGATGATTAAATTTAAGCGCCTTCCAGATCTAAATAAGCGCCTTGTCGCTTCCCTTTCGATTGCAGCAATTTTCGCTTTTTTAATCGCCTTTTCCTGGCACCCTTGGGTTGGAATGCTAATGGTGCTTGGCGCCGCCCTTCTCGCCGTTGTCGGTATTTGGGAGTATGTGCAACTCGCAAGAACAAAGGATTTAAAGCCCGCAACAAAGCTTATGATGGGCATCGCCTTCTGCGAAGTGATCATCTTCGTTCTCTCGCAAAAGAATCCCTCCCTTGCTCTCTTACCTCTCGCCATTTTGCTTATTGGCCTCGTTGGATTTTTTATCTTCCACTTCAGGGAATCATCCGACGCACTCCTCAATGTCGCTGTGGAATTTTTCGGCGTTTGCTATGTCGCTTTCCCCATCTGTTTCATGCTCGGCGTTCTCTATCCAGAGACCCATCATACGGTCGGACAAGATGGTCGCTGGTGGCTGGGCTACCTCATTGCTGTAACAAAAATGACCGACATGGGCGGCTACTTCGTCGGAAAGCTGTGGGGAAAACATAAGCTTGCACCTATCCTTAGCCCCAAGAAAACGATCGAGGGTGCCATCGCCGGTTTCTTCTGTGCAGTGGGAACCAGTATGCTGATCTACCTACTTGGCAAGCACTTTTCGCAAGGGATGTTTGATCTCGCTTTCGCCGATTCGATCTGGTTAGGAATGCTCATCGGTGTGATGGGTCAAGTGGGGGATCTCGCCGAATCCCTCCTCAAGCGCGATGCCGTTGTTAAAGATAGCAACGCCCTTCCTGGTATTGGCGGTGTTCTTGACCTTCTTGATTCACTACTTTTAACGGCTCCTATCGTCTACCTCTTCTTGAGAATGCGTACATGATTATCGCCATTGATGGCCCTGCTGGTACAGGAAAAACAACCGTCGCAAAACGTGTAGCAGAGCGACTCCGCTTTGCCTACTTCGATACGGGAGCTGTCTACCGCGCAGTGACTTGGGTGGTTTTAAAAAAGAAGATCGACCTCAAAGATGAAGCCTCGCTGAAAGAGATTTTGGAAAGTCTTCTTTTTCGTATAGAGGAACGTGTTGACGGGAGGCGTTATTTTATCGGTACAGTTGATGTCTCCGAAGAAATTCGTTCGCCTGAGGTCACCGCGCATGTCTCCGCGGTTGCTGCGCTACCCATCGTCCGAAAATCTCTTCTCAAAATCCAACGCGATGTAGCAACGCGTGGCAATATCGTCTTCGAGGGAAGAGACATCGGAAGTGTTGTTTTCCCCAATGCCGAACTGAAGATCTTTTTAACAGCGAGACCCGAAGTCCGCGCAAGACGCAGACTAGACGAACTCCTCGCCAAAAACCCCGAGATGAAAAAGACATTAAGTCCAGAAACAATGCTACAAGAGATCACCCGGCGCGACCAGCTAGACTCAACCCGCGAACTCGCTCCACTCATCTGTCCCAAAGATGCGCACATCATCGACACCTCATATCTTACAATTGATGAAGTTATTGAGCAGATCATTCAATACAAACAAAAACTCCATGGAAAACACTCTTCCTAAAGGCAACCTCTTCTACCGGACTGTGCTCGCCTGCGCGCGCGGCTTTTTTAAACTCTTCTACCGCCACAAGGTTTATGGTCAGGAGCATTTTGCACCCGGCGGCGCCATCATAGCAGCAAATCACGCTTCCTTCTTTGATCCACCTATTGCCGCGATCTCCTCTCCTCAAGAAGTCCACTTTCTTGCACGTGAAACTCTCTTTAAAATTCCTATCTTCGGATCGATCATCCGCGCGCTGAACTCTCATCCTGTGCGGGGTGATGCGGGGGATATTGCCGTTTTTAAAACACTCACATCTCTGCTAAAAGAGGGAAAAAAGGTGATTCTTTTCCCCGAAGGAACACGAGAGAGCAGCGATGCTTTAGAAGAGATCAAACCTGGACTTTCACTCCTCATCACGCGTGCGAACGCGTTCGTTCAACCGCTCTATATTCATGGAACCTTTCAGATCTGGAACCGCTTTCGCAAATTCCCCAAATTCTCTGGCAGAACAGCGAGCGTTTTCGGTTCGCCTATCAGATATGAGTCGTTTGCCCATTTAGAAAAAAGAGCCGCACAGGAAGCTCTTTCGCAAGCCGTCGCGTCAGCTCTAACGCAGTTGCGTTCCTGGTATGAGGCGGGCGCTCAGGGAACGCCGCCATAAAGAGTAGAAACAAGAAATTGCGGCCAAGATGACTCGAACATCCACCGGGTTGCCCCGACTAGAACCTGAATCTAGCGCGTCTGCCAATTCCGCCATGGCCGCGAGAAAGCCAAAAGTATAGAAGAAAAACTCTTTTTCTCATATGATCAGACTTAAAATGGGGGAAATTATGGTCGACGAACACGTAAAACATTTGACTGAAGCATCTTTCGAGAAAGAGATCAAAGAGGGCGTCGTCCTCGTAGACTTTTATGCCGATTGGTGCGGCCCCTGCCGGATGCAGGCCCCCGTTCTAGAAAAAGTTGCAAAAGAGATCAAAGGCAAGGCCATGATCGCTAAACTCGATGTGGATAGCGCTCAGCGGGTTGCATCCTCTTTTCAAGTCACCTCGATCCCCACTCTCATCCTCTTCAAAAAAGGAAAAGAGGTTGGGCGCATTGTCGGCCTCAAAGATGCCGACGCCCTCAAGCAATTCATCCTCGCCCAAGCCTAATAATAAGATATTAAGTGTTTGTAGAGCGCTTCTAGAGACATGTCGGGAACAAAGCACTACGTGTCCTTGTTCCCCGCTTGCCCTCTTGCGCCTCACCTCGCTTTGAAAAATCCCCGCCTCCGAGCACTCGATTTATCGAAGCAGATCGAAGACCTAGGGGGTCGCGGGGGACAAGGACACGAAGTGCTTTGTCCCCGACATGTCTTTAGAGCACCTTCAAAGATTTAACCATTTCCTCCACCTCTAAATCTAAAGTGATTTTGGCGCCAAGCCTCATACATGACGATGGAGGCTGAGCTGGCTAGGTTGAGGCAGCGAGAGCCTGCTTTCATGGGGATTGTGCAAAACCGATCTGGCCATCTCTCATGAAAAACAGGAGCAAGACCTCCTGTTTCTGAACCGAAGATCAATAGGGCATTTTCTGGATAAGCAATCTCCGTATAAAGCTGCTTCGCATGACTGGAGAAAAAATAAAAAGGTTGATCTGTTTTGTCTAGGAAGAAGAGGAGATCATCGATGATCGTCACCGAAACATTCTCCCAATAGTCAAGCCCGGCACGTTTGAGATGGCGAGATGAGACACTAAATCCTAAAGGTTTGACGAGGATTAAAGAGCTGCCTGTGACGGCGCAAGTGCGGACAATATTTCCAGTGTTCTGAGGGATTTTTGGCTGAAAAAGAACAACGTCCACAGAGAATTAACGGGTCGCTTCACGCCTTCCAGTTGGAAGAACGATCTCGTGCCGATCCTCTTTGACTCCCTCAGTCGAAACTGATGAGGCGGAGGCATCTCCACCGTCCGCTTTAATCAGCTCAACCTCAAAGGTTAAAAGTGAATTGGGGGGTAAAAGTCCTCCAGTTCCATAAGCGAGATCAGGGTGGATAAAGAGCACCCGTTTTTCCCCCTCTTTCATCCCGACCAATCCTTCTTGAATACCGGTAATAGTCTCATCGAGAGATAGAGCTTCTTCTTGTTTCGAGGAGCCAAAAACAGCTCCATCTAGAAACTTGCCAATATAGCGGATGATAGGAGTAAAATGCGGCTGAACTTCCTGGCCCCTTCCAGTCTTTTCCACCTTGTATTGGAGCTTTCCACTATGAAGGGAGACAATTCCTTGGGTCTTGGCGTTTTGCGTTAAAAAGGTCTCGGCTCGTGAGAGATTTTCTTGCGCCTGCTTTTTGAAAAGGGCCTCTTGTACGGTTGCTAAAGCTTTGACACACTCCTCTTCAGTCATCGGGGAGGTTTTCCCATCGACCTCATCTTGAAGACCCTGTGCGACTTTCGGAACGTCAAAATTAACACCGAGCGTTTCCATGTTTTTGGCGATCAAATGACCAAAAGCTTCCGATATTCTCGCGATATCTTTCTCTTCTAATGGCGCTTTGTTCTCAACTGGAGCAGCCATCGCCATTGTTAATGGGATAAGAAGCATATAAAAAATTTTTGTTTTCACGAGAAGATCTCCATAGATCTATGTCCTACATTCATCCTAATGACTTTTTATCATTTGTACAAGTTCGTTCAATTTAACTTGGATATTCTTTCGTGTGTCCATCTCTTTTAAGCTTGCTTCTTGAGAGGCGAGTTCGCTATCCCCAATCACGAGCGCATATTTTGCCTGAAGAGCATTGGCAAGCTGTAGACCGTGCTGCACCTTTTTCCCAGATAAATCCATCTCTGCAGCAACTCCTGCATGTCTCAGCTCCGTGAGCAGCTCGAAACAGAAGCGAAAAGCAGCCTCTCCCAGCCCAATGAGAAAAATTTTCGGCTTTGGCCGCTCAGGAAAATGGACTCCTTGCTTCATCATTGTCTGCAAGATTCTTTCAATTCCCGTCGCAAAGCCAATGGAGGGAAGATTCGGCCCACCCAAGCTTGCGATGAGACCATCGTACCTTCCACCCGCACCAATTGTATTCTGGGCTCCAAGTTCTGAGGAGACGATCTCAAAAACTGTTTTATTATAGTAATCAAGCCCTCTCACTAGTTTGGGATTGACCGCAAAGGAAATTTTCATCTTTTGCAGAAGGGCCTGTACCTCCTCAAAATGCTGGCGGCTCTCCTCACTGAGCGTGTCTAAAATGGAAGGAGCTTTCTCAAGAAGTTTCTGATCCTGTGGATCTTTCGAATCCAAAATTCTAAGGATATTTTTGGAAAATCGAACCTGGCTTTCTGGTGAGAGCTCTGCGAAATGAGGTTGCAGAAACTCCGTTAATTTTTTGCGATAGGGCTCCCTTGACGCTTCATCACCCACGCTGTTGATCATGACAGTCAGGTTGCCAAGCCCAAGGCGCCTATAAATTTCGCACAAGAGATCGATCGTCTCAACATCCTGCTCTGGCCTTGAAATGCCAATCGCCTCCGCACCAAACTGGTAGTGCTGACGATATCTCCCCGCTTGGGGTCTTTCGTAGCGAAACATCGGCCCGATATAGTAAAACTTGTGGATCGAAGGAATTTGATATAGGCGATTCTCAACAAAAGCGCGGAGGACTGCAGCGGTCCCTTCTGGTCGAAGCGTCATCGACCGCTCAGCCTTGTCAAGAAAAGTGTACATCTCCTTCGAGACGATATCGGAAGATTCTCCTACACCTCGCACAAAAAGCTCTGTACGCTCAAAGATCGGCGTGCGAATCTCTCGGTATCCATAAGCCATAGCTGTGCTGCGCATCACCTCTTCGACATAAAGCCAATGATCCGAAATGCACCAGCGATTTTTTTCGTCTGGCTCCTCCGGTAGAATGTCAAAAAGACCTTTTGGGATCGTGTATTCCATAGACTAAAAACTATAAGCTCGAGGGAGATAACAGTAAAGGGGATAGGGGAAAGGATCGGGCACGATCTCTCCTCCTCTTAGCACTAGACAGAATGTCGCGAGGAAAAGTATTCTTGGTTGTTTCTTCTGAGGGATTATGGAAAAACAAAAGCGCTGGCATCGTTTCCTGATTGTTGCAGTTCTCATTCTGACTGTTTACAACATCTTACCGACACTCTTCTACTACTCAAAACCTCTACATAAGCCGATCGACGAGAAACGCGCGAATGATGTCGCTCTCTCTATCGAAAAGAGAATCAACAGTTTAGAGAATCAGTCCGTTGAGTGGCTGCAATCCTATTGCAAGACATTGGATGTAAAGCCTCTTTCGGTTGCACTCGACAACAAACGTCCTCAGCTCGTCACATTGAACTTCAAAAGCGTCGATGATGCACAAAAATTCCGCCGCTTTTTCCCACGTGCTGGCAGCCTAATCCCCTTTGTTCCTGCTCAACTTTCCCTCTACCCAGATGATGGTGCAGGCAAGAAAAGTGTGATCGTCCAAAGAAAAATCCCGCTACATTTTTCGCCCGAACAACTCTCTAGTTTCTTCCAATTTTCGAAAAAGAACGACGCTCAGGGAAAACCCGCACCCCTCTACCGAGCACTCGTAAACGATCGAGTTCTTGAACTCGGACTCGCGCTTGGTGGAACCAGCGAAAATGCACAATATTTAGAGGCGGCTGTCGGCAATATTTCCGATCCGCAAGTTCAAGAACAGGCCTTTTTCCTCGCGCAAAACATTCTTTCATTCGTTAAAACATTTGGAGAAAATTCTGCGATCTCCGCGCGCTATTTCGCTAGCTTCACCCAGGCAGAAAGCCCAAATCCTTCTCAAACCGTCCAGCAGTTTATCTCCACTCTGGAACAACTTGGGGACCGCCTTAAACTCGAGCGAATCGCTTTACAAAACGAGAAAGAGCAAAGGAAAGCTCAAGGAACTGCTCTAGAGATTGTCAAGGAGCAGAGACTTACGCTGATCTCCTCTAGAGAAAAAACCCTCTCTTCCGCACACGAGATCGTAAAAAAACATGCGCGCACATTCGCCGCCGGCAAAAAACCCTGGACCTACGCCTCTTTTGGAGCCCTCCTTGAAACCAGCGCAAGCGATCCTTCTCAAAAAATCCAAACCCTTTCGTTGAACGGATGCAACCCCTTCGTCGAAAAGATCTCAATCGACTGGTCAAACGAAAAGATCACTCTCAATCTTTATCCGGATATCCTCGCTTTAAAAAAAGAACTTGGAAAGAGCGCTGATCGAAAAGCGGACAGCGTCGAGCAATTTATCTTTGATGAGATCGCCTTAGCTTCAAGACAAACCTCGGAAAAAATTTCCCCCTTCCAAGATCAATTTGAAATTCCTCTGACGCAACTCACCGGTTCAAACAGCTTTTTGGCGATGCGCCTCGGAAATATCGCTCAAGCGGAAGCCCTCCAATTGAGAGAGTTGATTATGGGCAGCTGGGCCCCCCAGCATCCTGACCTCCAACGAGATGTTTTCCCTATCTGGGACTACCAGACCTACCTATCTCTATCTCCTGAACAGAAAAAATTAGGACTCCTCCTCTACGCCCCTGCTGAATTCAATAAGATGCCTGTGAAAGGTTTCCGAATGAATTCGATCTACGTATTGGCACGAGGATTGGATAAAATTCTTCAAAAAGCACAATCCGCGCCCGACTCTCCTCAATCCAAACAGCTCTTCCAAGACTTCCAGTCGTTAAGACAAATCTTGCAAAGCAGCGGTTTCTTTGGGTACGCCGGCTCCTCTCACTTCCTTGCGTCTGAATACGCACAGGATTTTATCTTCGAAAAAGAGAACTATTTCCAAACACTTCTCAAAGCAACCCGCGAAGAATTTTCTGTACACGGCACAAAACGATTTGCTGTTTTGGAATTCACTGACGTTGAGCAGAGGATCCTCACAGAAAATAAGATCGACACGCGCATCCATGAGGACCTCCTCAAATGGCGTGATGATTACCAAGCTGCAAATCTCGGGATTAAAGGGATCTCCCCCTACGATGTGCCCAAGCCAACCCAGAGCGCCCTCTGGAGCAATTTGGCTCTCAGCAGCGTCAAGTATTTCCGTGGAGATGAGCGCAAAATTCTGCACTGGGGCCTAGATCTCTCTGGTGGAAAAACCGTCCAGATCGAGCTCCGCGACACAAATAATCAGGTTGTCACAAACGAAGCAGACATCAAGCAAGGGATTAACGAGCTCTATAAACGCGTGAACAAGATGGGCGTTTCAGAGGTCAGTATCCGCCAAGAGGGCAATACAATCGCTCTCGACTTCCCAGGTTCTCAAGGGCTCTCTGCATCAGAACTTGTGAAAGCCTCTTCCATGTACTTCCATGTCGTGAATGAAAAATTTTCTCCCCAAAGCCCTAACCTCTCTGAAGAGGTCTCTAGATTCCTTCAAGAGATTTGGAATGAAGCTGTCGTTACGAATCGAAAAGATCCGGAAGAGATTAATCTCATCGCGTGGAAACACCTCCATGGGGACTCTCTTGATCCTGAGATTGTCCAACCCCGCAGCGAAGCCGCAAGAGTTCTCTACGAGAATGGTCTACGATTAACTTCTCCTCAAGACACATCCGCAAGCAGCGTCTTTAATGATACTGTTTCAAAAATCGCCATCATTCGCGGAGAAGACTTCACCGACTGGCAAGGACAAACGCACCCTCTTCTCATTGTTTTCCGCAATTTTGCCTTAGAAGGATCAAATCTCGAGAACGTCCATGCCTCCTATGACCCTTCAAAGGGAAACTTCCTAGGCTTCTCTGTCAAAGGTTCACAAACCGCGCGTGATGGACGCGAGACAAGCCCTCGTGATGATCTCTACGCATGGACCTCGCGATTCTCCAAAGAGAAGATTGCAGGCACCTCTCTCGAAGCCTACTCCAATGGCCGAGGCTGGCGCATGGCTGTCATTCTGAACGGCTCTGTCATCAGCTCTCCAACTCTTGACTCCGCTCTTCGTGATAGCGCGATGATCACTGGCAGCTTCACGCAACGAGAGGTCAACCAGCTGGAGGCGGACTTAAAAGCTGGCTCGCTCAGCTTTACGCCACGCATCCTCTCTGAAAAAAACGTCAGCCCTGAGCTCGGCTCTCAAGAGCGCACTCTTGGTGTTTGGGCTACCTTCATCGCCCTCTTCCTCGTCATTGCTGTGATGATCGGCTACTACCGTTTTGGGGGAATCGTCGCATCCGTTGCCGTGGTTTTCAACCTGCTCATTATGTGGGCTACACTTCAAAATCTATCGGCAACACTCACCCTCGCAACCATTGCGGGCCTTGTGCTCACTCTAGCAATGGCCGTCGACGCGAACGTTCTAGTTTTCGAACGTATTCGTGAAGAGTTTGCCGCAACAGGTCGTATCAGCCAGGCTGTGCATGCAGGCTACCGCAAAGCCTTTTCTGCCATTCTCGACTCCAACGTCACTACGGTCATTGCCGCGCTGATTCTTCTGAATTTTGATTCAGGACCAATCAAAGGTTTTGCCGTTACCCTTATCATCGGTATCGTCTCTTCGATGCTCACCGCTGTATTCATGACCCGCTTCTTCTTCACCGGCTGGGTACAAAATCCTGAGCATAAGGCTCTCACGATGGCGAGCTGGATCAAAGCCTCCAGCTTCAACTTCCTGAAATTCACGAGGATAACTCTGATCACATCAGCCGTGATCATCGTCCTCGGCGCTGCTCTCTTCGTGTCGCAGCGCCATACGATCCTCGGCATGGATTTCACCGGAGGTTATGCACTTGAGGTAGAGCTCCCCGAAAAGCCAAATACGGATCTGCGTAAAATCGTTGAAAATGCCCTTGTAAACGCAGGAGCTTCTCACCGAGATTTTCAAATTCGAGAGCTCTCACCCGCAAACAATATCCGAATCTTTTTAAGCAGCAGCATGGATCAGCCTCACCACCCCTTCTACGGGCTTCCTGCACCAAAAGAGACCCGAGAACTTGTTTATGGCTATGAAGCAAACTCGAAGATCGTCTGGGTCGTTCAAACTTTGGAAAAAGCTGGACTTCCCCTTTCAGAAAAAGCAAAACAAAACCTCGACAAGAGCTGGTCTGAAATCAGCGGTCAGATGTCCGATGCGATGCGCACCAGCGCTCTTATCGGTCTTGGACTTGCGCTTCTTTGCATTCTCGCGTACATCACCATCCGTTTTGAATTTAAATATGCGATCAGCGCAACAATCTGTCTTGCGCACGATGTGATCTTTACATTAGGCGCGCTCGGAATTTTGCACGCGCTAAAGGTTCCCGTGCAGATCGACCTCAACACGGTTGCAGCTCTTATGACCATTGTTGGCTACTCGCTTAACGATACGATCATTATCTTCGACCGTATCCGTGAAGATCTCCGCCTCATGCGCAAGTCGAGCTTTACCGAGATCATCAACCATGCGCTCAATGCCACTCTGAGCCGCACCATGATGACCTCGGGCATCACGCTCCTCGTTCTGATCCCTCTGGTTGTTCTTGGCGGCAGCACGATTTTTGGCTTTGCACTCGTGATGTGCATCGGCGTGATCTTCGGCACCCTCTCCTCCCTCTTCATTGCCGCCCCCCTCCTCCAATACTTCCACCAACGCGAACACAAAAAACATCCAGAAATTATCGTCATCGATAAGCAGTAAGGTTGGTGAGCGTGGGGGGAAGAATAGACATGTCGGGTGACACAGCACTTCGTGTCTGCGTCCCCCGCGACCCCCTTGCGCCTCACCTCGCATTGAAAAATCCTGTG